>Ga0315286_10000377_pt1 | contig 36948 bp, 34 predicted proteins | sample YL17G10_0_MG_FD_205038 | JGI IMG/M metagenome (GOLD analysis project Ga0315286, IMG submission 205038) | Sediment microbial communities from Yellowstone Lake, YNP, Wyoming, USA - YL17G10_0 | ecosystem: Environmental > Aquatic > Freshwater > Lake > Sediment | place: USA: Wyoming | collected...
ACTCTCCATCATCTGTTGAATATCTTGTGAATGTCCCTGTTGATAATATGCAAAAGTTGGGGTGGCTATAAACAACATCAAAAGTATAAAATATCTGTCCTCCTATACTTGGTCCATTTTTTATTTTCCACGAATTGCCACCGGTAGATGTTTTAAGTATATATGCATAATCGCCTACAGCAAATCCCGTAGTTGCATCTTCAAATTTTATTTGATGTAAATTTTGTATAATACCAGATGGCTGGTTTACCCAATTGCCGCCCCCATCTGCTGTTTTCCAGATTATTCCATTATCACCGCAAATATACCCTGTATTGGCATCAATAAAATCCATAGAATTAAATTTCGATCCTGTAAATGTCTGCGAGATCCAGTTGGTACCTCCGTTAGTTGTTTTAATAACCGTTCCACCAGTGCCGCACGCCCAACCTGTATCGGCATTCACAAAAGTAATACATTGGAAATTACTTGCTTCAGGACTCGTCTGTTGCATCCAGGTTGCACCGCTATTGGTTGTCTTGAAGATCGTGCTGTTGTCTCCCGCTATCCAGCCGGTACTATCGTTAAGAAAAAAGACAGAATGCAGGTCATTTGTCGTTGGGCTGTTCTGTAATAGCTCCCAGCCGGCAAAGGCCGTGTTGAATACCAATAGTGGGGCAAGAACTAAAAGTATTCTACCTATTGTTGCAAATGGTTGGTTTTTCATAATATTCCCTATTTCGTGTGTATCTATAACGTGAAATAAAAAAGCATAGTTCCGTACCATAGAATATAAAAAGTGCGTGAGTAAACAAGGGATGTTCACGATCCCACACTACGGGACTGTTTAACGGAACAACCCCTGCGAACCTATGGAGCGTCGCCCTTGTGATGATGGCGACTACAGGAGTTAATAGTTACTATACCAATATAAACTTTTTCAATACCGATAGCGAAACATCTATTTTATTTGTCATTGATGAATTTGCCTATTTCCTTCTAGGGCTTTTCACATATGTTGTTTATTCGAGCTATATTTTTAACAAAGATATTAGCCCGCTTTTAGTAGCGGACTAATAACATCATTCGCATTATTATTTCGCGGTTGACAACTCAACAGGCTTTATATCAAATTTGCCCGACTGTTCAATAAAGAAGATTGACTCAGAATCTTCGACACCGCCGCTTTCATGCTGCAATCCAGCAGGAACATAGACATACGAACCGGGTCCATATTTCTTGCCATTATATGTGTACGCTCCCTTAATAACCACAATCTTTGTTGCATCCGTGTGGGAATGGAGTGGTGCCTTAAAGCCTGCGGGGAATTTTGTAAATCCGCCGTACGCTCCCTTGGTGTTATCACCCCACAGCATTACACTCATAACGCCAGGAGGTGCACCAGCCAGTTGTTCCCATTTGAGATCTTCAGTAGCCCAAAGGACTGCCTCTTTCTTCATCTTCTTTTGAGAGGAAGCTTCCGCCGCCCCTAAGAAAATAAGTCCGACTAGGACAAGTACGATGTACGATGATAGTCTTTTCATTTAAAAAACCTTTCTGTTAGATTGTTTTGGATAAATATTGATTAGGATACAACTATAGAAGCCGGTTCAGTACAACATCATGACATTATTTCTGAACATTCTCATGATCGCTTAGCCGGCTTCATTGTATTATTTTTTACTACAGGTATTTATGCTGATGTTCGTTCTACTTCATCCAGAAAATAATAATCCGGTTGTCCGGTAACACCGGCTTCCTGCATACGAAGCCGCAATTCATCTGACTGGGTAAATTTTCGAGCGTTTTCTATATTATTCCACTCGAACAAAAGTACGGTTTCATTCGGGTTGCTGGCGTTACGAAATACACGTGCGCCTTTTGATCCACTCGCCTTTCGTGTATCTGAGTGTTTATCATATAACGATTTCCATTTGTTGAACTCTCCCACATTTTGTTTTACTAATAAATATGACATTATAACTTACTCTCTTTCTGATTTATTTTGAAACATGTTATTTAGGTTTGTATTATTACTTAATTATTTTGGCATTGCATAATTTGCCATGCCAGTTATATCGATGGCTACAACTGGATCATTTCCAATTACCCATGCGTCATGTCCGGGTGGAATAATGGATACATCTCCCGGACCAAATTCTTTCTCCGTTCCATCATCCATCTTAACCTTCAACCGACCTGATACAAGGTATTGAGTATGCGGTGCTTCACAACTCTTTGTATTGACGATCGGTTTGACAGATTCAGACCATTTCCATCCCGGTTGAAATGTTGCCTTGCCAAAGGTAACCCCGTTCAAAGTAACAAGTTCCAACTTGCCTTTTGGGAAGGAACGTGTTTCGTCCGGTACGTTTATATTTTTATAGATCATTTGTTTCATATACTGTTTCCAACCTTTCTTCTAATGTTATACATTATTATGACTATATCTCATGGTCATTTGCTTTATGTTAACAACAATGTCTATCTAGAAAAGGTGCCCTTGAAAAGTATAAGAAGATTATACAATATCCCGATATGATTGGAGGAACAAATGCAAAAAATGGACTCTGTCAAAAGATAGGTTGTATCCTCTTAAATGTTCAGAATACCTGATTATTAACTTGCTTTCTTCTTAAACCAACCTTATATTGCAATTGTCTTAATTTTGTAATTCAAAAAACATATTTTGTCAACTAAAGGAAAAAAACATGAAAGCAATTAAACTCATCTTCTTCTTCATACTTATCACAACATTTACGTATTCAGTTTACTCACAAACACAATCTCGAACCGAACGTCGTGGTCAGAAGTTGAAAGAATTCCTCTCTCTTAGCGACGAACAAACTACTAAAATAACAGATATACTTTCAAAGTACGATCAGAAAACAACACAAGAACAATCAACAAAGCAGACGAACAAGAAAGCCATGCGAAAAAACATGATGAAACGGTTAGCGGAAATGGACAATGAAATCGAGCCGCTCTTGACACCTGAACAGCTGAAGAAGTACGAATCGTATAAGAAAGAACAGCGAAATGCGATGAAGAGTCGGAGTAAAGGTAAAAAGTTCAGGGAAGACTAGAAAAATATTATCAGTATATCTAGTTTAAAGTTACTAGATCCAAAATAAATTCATTCAAGATAATCTTCTCGAAAGATTGTTAAGAATGATCTTGGGGTAATTTTTTATAAACAGATACGCTGAAAATTTTAATCTTCTCAACTTTTATAATTCCAATATGTGTTGCTCGAATATTTTTCGGAAGTGGAAACCGTAAATAGAAAGTGTAATAGCGAGCGGAAAATGTCGGGGACGTCGTATGAGCGTCCAGATAAAAAGCTTCCAGTAATGGTAACGTTCCTTCCCAATCACACCAAGCAAGAGCATCGATTTGTACAGCGCCATCAGTCTGCTTAGCTTAAAGTTATGTATACCTACGCGCGGCTGTTTGTAGTTTTTGAGAAATTCTTTTACCCTTGCATAATATTGCTTCGGTGAATAGATATGCTGGAGAATATTTTTGTATCCCTCGATAAGCGCCTCGCGGCTCATCTTTGGGACAAAGTTCATTGAAAAGTCCGTATTGTCGCCACTAAACGATTTTAATAATCTTCCCTCACTATGAAGCCGCTTGTAAAGCTTTGTCCCCTTTGGTGCATTCAACAATCCAACCATGGCTGTAGCAATACCGCTCTCTTGAATGAATGCCGATAGCTTATCGAAGATCGAAGCAGGATCGTTATCAAATCCAACAATAAATCCGCCTTGAACTTGCAAACCAAACTGCTGAATCTTCTTAATACATGCGATCATGTCGCGATTCTTGTTCGTTACTTTTCCACACTCGACTAAACTATCTTCATTGGGTGATTCGATGCCAATGAAAACAGCATCAAAACCTGCTTGAACCATCAATCTCATAAGTTCTTCATCGTCCGCAAGATTGAGAGATACTTCGGTAGAGAACACGAAAGGATATTTTCTTTGATTCATCCACTCAATTATCGCAGGAAGAATCTCCTTCTTCACTTTCCCTTTATTGCCGATGAAATTATCGTCGACTAAGAAGATATTACCCCGCCACCCCGCCGTATAAAGACTTTCTAATTCACCAATGACCTGATCTTTTTCTTTCGTGCGCGGCTTCCGACCGTAAAGGACAGTGATATCACAGAAATCGCAATCATAGGGACAACCACGAGAGTACTGGATATTCATAGTTGCGTAGTGTTTGATATTAATCAGCTCCCAAAGTGGTGTTGGTGTATTTCCAATGTCAGCCCACTCATCTGTTGTGTAGATTTGCTTGGGAGTACCATTTGTTAAATCTTCTAAAAATAATGGCAGCGTGATCTCAGCCTCGTTAAGTACGAAATGATCTACATCCTTAAACTCGTCGTGTCGGGCAGTGAAAAGCGGACCACCTGCGACAATCTTTGTCCCAAGTGACTTGCACCGATGAATAATTGTTTTAACAGATTCGCTTTGTATCGACATTGCGCTAATGAAAACATAATCAGCCCACTGGATGTCGGCATCCTCGAGATTTGCGACGTTCAAGTCAACCAAACGCTTCTCCCAATCTGCCGGAAGCATCGCGGCAACAGTTAGAAGTCCTAGAGGTGGAAGACTGGCTTTTTTTGATATGAATTTTAGTGCGTGCCTAAAACTCCAGAACGTATCTGGATAACGGGGGTAAACGAAAAGAACCTTCATCGTTGGTTCTCCTTAGACATCAAATCAGTACAACATTCTACCTAAATCACGCAAATCGCCGGGAGCGCAAGGCAGTTTATACAGTCACATTCATCCGGTTGAGAGGTGACTGTGTGATTATAATGTAAACAAGAAATTTGTTGGATGCAATTAAGCTTTGGCTTTACCACGAAAGTTATCGTTCAGAAACACAAGCATTGCTATCAACGAGCAAACCGCTCCAAAATAAAACGGCGCCGAAATCCCAATGTAATTCCAGAGTAGACCGGCAATGAAGCTTGAGAAAAATGTTACGATGCCGGTGGATGTATAGAAAAGTCCGATTGCTGTCGCTCTCATTTCTTGCTGGGCAAGATTTGAAATATAAGCTTTGCTGATACCTTCGCTCATTGCCATGTACAAACCGTACATTGGAAATAATAACCAGAGAAGAAGTCCACTTCCCGCCATTCCGAAACCAGCATAGACAATCGTGAATAGGAGAAATGAAACAATGAGAATTGGCTTCGCACCAAAACGATCAGATAACTTACCAAGCGGATATGCAAGTAAGGAATAGAAAACATTGAATAAAACGTAAAATAATACTGCCCCAATCGCAGTATAACCGAGTGATTGTGTTCTCAATATTAGGAACGCATCCGAGCTGTTGCCGAGTGCAAAGATAACGTTCACTAACAGGAACAGTTTATACGGTTTACTGAGTGAGCGCAGAGATAATTTTAACTTGAATACTGGATTCTTGTTTTCATGTTTTGGTTCTTTTACTACCAAAAGTAAAATCCCAACACCGATAAACGCTGGAATAGCTGCAAGAAGGAAGATGAGCGAATATTTATTATCCAGATAGTGAAGTAGTACAAGCGCCAATAGTGGACCTACTACCGCACCGGCTGTATCGAGTGCTCGGTGCAGTCCAAACGCCGTGCCGCGTGTTTCCGGAGTCGTTGAGTCAGCGATGAGCGCATCGCGTGCTGAAGTGCGAATACCTTTACCAAATCGATCGATGAAGCGAGCACAGAGAACATACAACCACGATGCGGCAAATGAGAGAACAACTTTTGCAATCGCTGAGAGTGTATAACCTGCGGCAACAAACGATTTCCGGTGGCGCAATCTATCCGAAAGCCAGCCGGAAAATACTTTTAGAATGCTTGCCGTTGCCTCTGCAACTCCCTCGATGATGCCAACAATTGCAACCGGTGCTCCTAAAACTGCCGTGAGGAAAATTGGTATGATCGGATACACCATCTCGGAAGCGATGTCGTTGAACATGCTGACCAATCCGAGAGCAGTGACGTTGCGATTGCCAAACGGTTTGTTCAATTCAGCGATTCCGGATTTAGAGTCATTGAATAAATTCATGAAATGATGATAATCATTTTCTCAGAATGAATCAAGATAAAACATCTCGAGATGGTTTTGTAATTGACATTCGAATTTGTTAACTTTAGCAAGAAAATTATAGGAATTAACCTCCAAATGGAAGGATTCATGAGAGAATCCCCATGTTTGTTCTTAAACTCGTACTGATCATTTTCAAACAAGAAAATTTATTTAACTAATAAATTGAAATTACCAATAGAATCTATTAAAACATTTTTAAAAAGGAGTTCATCATAATGGCAGATAAAAAAGCAGACCTGGCAGGACCAGGTGTAAGTACCTATCCGGAAGTAGATAAAATCCTCCCGGCTGATTATAAATCGGTGCTAAATCCAAAAGAGACACAGATTGCGCTCTTTCATCTTAAAAGATACATCGAAGATAACATGAATAAGGAATTAAACTTATTCACGGTGGAAGTACCTCTAATTGTTACACGCGAGAGCGGCGTAAATGATTATCTCGACCGGGATGGCTCGCGCACACCGATTGAATTTCCGTGCGGTTTAGGACTCAATCAACGCATGAATGGCCAAGTTGTCCAGGCAGCGACTAAGTGGAAGCGGATGGCTTTGAAACAATTCGGTTGCAATGTCGGTGAAGGAATCAATACCGATATGCGAGCGGTCCGTAAAGATTATTTTCTAGATCATGATCACAGTTCATACGTTGATCAATGGGATTGGGAAAAAGTTATTACGGCAGATCAACGGAATTTGAATTTTTTAAAGGATACAATCCGTAAAATATGGAAAGTCATCAAGGGTGCCGAGATAATGATTCAGGATATGTTTCCGAAACTTAAGTCAGATAAATATCCAAATCTTCCCGATGAATTGAAATTCTTACATGCAGAAGAAATCCTCGACATGTATCCAGATTTACCACGCAAACAAAGAGAGACGCTGACTATCCAAAAGTATCCCGCCGTATTTATCATTGGAATCGGTTGGGTATTGAAGGATGGATATCCTCATGAGATGCGTGCAGCAGATTATGACGATTGGGTAACACCTACAGTCTCTGATGGTGGTCGACCGATGCATGGATTAAACGGTGATATTCTCGTTTGGAATCCCATAACAAAACGTCGGCATGAATTAACTTCGATGGGTATCCGCGTTACGAAGGAAACTCTGAGACAGCAGCTTGAAATTACAGGACAGCTTGATTTCCTTAAACTCCCCTATCATCAGGCAATCATGAGCGACCAAATTCCACTCAGTATTGGCGGTGGCATTGGTCAGTCGCGAACAACTATGTTATTATTACAAAAGGCACACTTGGGTGAGGTAAGTGTAACAGTATGGCCCGATGAATTGAATCGGATCTGTGAGAAGAAGAATATCTTTGTGCTGAAGTAAGAATTAAAGTGCGACTCACCTTCAAGGAAGTATCATCACTGGAGGTGAGTCGCACATGCTAATCTTCATCCTAAACTCCCTACTTCCCTCTCAACTTCCTCCAATATCTCACACGATTTTACTACTTCTTTCATCTTAGTATGATCAGTATATAGAGGTCTATCTACATCAAGATGAGCGACATGTTTACGAATTATTTTTTTTGCTTTCCGAACACCAACACCGGGTGTGAACTCACGGAAATCGAGTGCCTGAGCCGCTGCCATGAACTCAATTCCAAGTACGCCATGAGCATTATCTAATATTTGACCGTTCTTGATTGCAGTGTTCATCCCCATAGATACGAAATCTTCCTGATCTGCGGCAGCGGGAATGGATTGGATTGAAGCGGGTGTTGAAAGAATCCGCTGCTCAACAATCTGCATATCGGCTGTGTACTGACTTAACATCAAACCAGAAAACATTCCGGCACCTTTAGTCAGGAATGCCGGAAGTCCAACACTTAATGCTGGATTGAGAAGTCGATTTAACCGGCGCTCCGAAAGTACACTTACCATTGTCACAGCAACACCAACCATATCCATCGGAAGTGAAACGGGTGAGCCCTGGAAGTTTGCACCTGTGAGTGTAAGTTTTTCTTCGGGAAGAAAAATCGGATTATCACCAACACCGTTTAATTCAATTTCGACCTGAGATTTAGCAAATGCGACGACATCATGCGCTGCACCGATTACCTGCGGTGATGAACGCATCGAGTAAGCATCTTGTACTTTTATTTTCATCTTACCGGTTTGGAGATCACTTCCTTTTATGCAAGCCATAATTGCTTTAGCGCTGCGGATAGCACCGGAGAAACCGCGTAGTTCATGTAAACGTGTATCATACGGTCTCAAATTTGCAAGGAGTGCTTCCAATGACATTGCACATGCAATCTCGGTTTGCTTTAACCACCGATTTATATCATAAAGATGGATAGCGCTCATTGCTGTTAGTAAATTTGAGCCGTTGATAGTTGCTAAGCCATCACGCGCTTGAAGTCCGGGAATGGGAATACCTGCTTTTTCCAATGCAACTTTACCCGGGAGTTTTTCTCCTTTGTAATATGCCTCTCCCTCACCCATCATCAACAAAGCAATTTGCGACATTGGTGCAAGATCGCCACACGCACCCACCGAACCCTTCTGGCAAACTACGGGCGTTACACCTTTATTCAACATCTCGACCAACGTCAGGGTGATTTCAGGACGGCAGCCGGAGTTGCCATGTGCGTGTACATTGATTCTGCCTGCCATCGCACCGCGAACATATTCGATAGGTGCCGGGTCTCCGATTCCTGCTGCGTGGTTGTAGATAAGATACTTCTGAAATTCCTTAACCTGCTCGTCGCTTAAAACTACTTCCGAAAATTCACCGATGCCGGTATTAACGCCATACATAATTTCGTGTGCCTTGATTTTCTCTTCAAGCATCGCACGGCAGGTTTTAATCTTTTCCAGCGCCCCACTCTGCAACTCAACTTTTTCACCATGACGCGCTATTCCGACAAGTTTATCAATCGTTAATTCTGAGCCATTTAAGATAATTGCCATTTTATATCCTTAATTAATAATCAATTCGAGTTTTTCACATTACAAAAAAATATTGTTTCAATATAGCAATTCAGGGAATATTATCATACTATTTTTTGATTTAACAGGTTACTTGGTTTTGAATTATTAACTACCGAGAGAACAGAGAAGTAAAAAATTAATCAGGGGTAAGTAATTAAATATCTGGTTAAATAATAAAAATCTCTCTAAGCTTTCCACCCTCAAGTAACGATTTTGACATTTCATCGAAAATTATTTTATCTTCATGTCAAACGAAGAATCAATGATTTTCACTCTTTACCAAATTCAGATAGATTTCTCTTGCATTTATCCCTAATAATTCGTTAAATTATAACACGTATTACAGATCATTAATAATCAATGAGTCGAATCTAAAAAGTTAGTTTTCAAGAGAAAAACATGTGAATAACGCACAAAATTCAAGTCTGGAATTAAACTTTTTTACTTTTTAGAGTAGACTCATCAATCAAATGAAAGGATATCTATGAAACTACGAATGTTCCTCGTTCTCGCGCTAACCATCATCGTTTCTTTTGCACTCGTTACTGCCCAAACAAAAGGTGATGTTAAAAAGAAAGCATCGGATAAAAAATCCGATTGCTCCATGACCAGTATGAAATCCGGCGGCAAAGATTGCTGCAGCAAAAAAGAAGCTGCTTCGAAAGATTGCTGTAAGAAAGACGGCAAGATGAGCGAAAATTGCTCGAAGGGTGATAAAGCAAAATGTGACATGTCGAAAGATGGCAAGAAAGCCGGGTGCGACATGACAAAATCAGGTGCTGATAATTGCACACATGGTGATAAAGCAAAATGTGATATGTCGAAAGACGGCAAGAAAGCCGGGTGCGACATGGCAAAATCAGGTGCTAAAGATTGCTGCAAAGATAAAGCAAAAGCAACCGATGCAAAGGATAAAGAAACTAAAACTGAAAAATCACACGAATAATAAAATTTAAATATCTGTTTAAGCCGTACCTTTCACAAGGACGGCTTTTTAGTTTTTATCAAAACGATTTAGTTGTGACCTTATGAAATACTCTCTCATCCTCCCGATTTTATTACTCGTATTGTTCGGCGCGTGTAAAAAGTATGAAAATCTTCAAACCTCAGTCATTAGGGTGAACACGATAGTTTGTGATCAGTGTGCCGAGACTATCAAGAAAGCAGTATTTACACTTCAAGGTGTTAAAGATTTTGAAGCAGACCTTGATACAAAAACAATCGAGGTAAAGTATCTTTCCACACAAACGAATCTTGAGACGATCGAGATTACAATTGCCCGTGCCGGATACGATGCCAATGATCGCAAATGCGACCCCGAAGCTTATGAGAATCTTCCCGAGTGTTGCAAGCATCAAAACTAAATATAGGTTCTCGTTGATAAATAAGCAGCTTAAACGGGCTGCTTTTTCTTTTATATGAAGGATAAATATGAAGATTGACCCAATATGTTTAATGGAAGTTGAAGAAAACCAAGCCGCCGGAAGTAGTAACTATAAGGATGTAACTTACTTTTTTTGTTCAAGGGGCTGCAAAGAGCGTTTTGATAAAAATCCAGATAGCTACCTTACTCCCCCAAGCTCTATTCCCCATCAGCCAGCAGTTAATAATCATCATATATCACCTATCAAGCATTCTCCATTGTCTTCAACAAAATCCGTCATGCTCCCTATTCAGGGGATGCACTGTGCAAGCTGCGTCAATCGTATACAAACAAATCTATCGAAGTTAGATGGTGTTGGTTCCGCCTCGGTCAATCTCGCAACCGAATCGGCAACCATAGCATTCGATGAGTCCAAGATATCGATTGAAAACATCAAGAAATCAATAGAAGAGATTGGATATCAAGTTATTACAACAGAAGAAGATAATCTCGAATACATAAAAGAAAATCTTGAGCAAAAAGAATATGGGATTTTGAAAAGAGATTTTATCTTAAGTGCTATCCTAACAGTTCCAATTTTGATCCTGAATATGTTCTTTTCTCATTCGCACTTCTGGGTAAATTATTTACTTTTTACGCTTACGACTCCGGTGCTGATTTGGTCTGGCAGGAGATTCTTTATTGGCTTCTGGAAGATGCTGAAACAATTTACAACTGATATGAATACATTGGTTGCAGTAGGAACGACTATCGCTTTCATTTTCAGTGCAATAGCTACTTTTCTTCCAGAGATCTTTACATCAATTGGAGAGCATCCCTCAACTTTTTACGATACGACTGCCGTGATCATAACACTTATTCTTTTGGGAAGAATGTTAGAATCAAAAGCGAAAGGTAGAGCATCCGAGTCGCTTAAAAAATTATTTCATCTCCAAGTAAAGACTGCACATGTGATCCGGGATGGCAAAGAGTTGGATATTCCAATCAAAAACGTTTTTGTCGGTGATATACTCCGCCTAAAACCCGGAGAAAGAATTCCAGTTGATGGCACTGTAATGGAAGGACATTCGTACGTCGATGAATCAATGATTACTGGTGAAAGCATTCCGGTTGAGAAGCAGATAGGAAGTGAAGTAACCGGCGCAACTATAAACCAATCAGGGAGTTTCACGTTTCAAGCTAAGAAAGTTGGTAATGATACTCTATTCTCTCAGATAGTGAAGATGGTGAAAGAAGCTCAATCTTCGAAAGCACCAATTCAACAACTTGCCGATAAGGTTGCTTCTGTATTCGTTCCATCGGTCATAGCAATCGCTGTTCTCTCATTTAGTGGATGGCTGTTAATTAGTCCTGAGGCAGGGCTTGCACATGCAATATTCAGCTCAATAGCAGTTCTAATTGTCGCATGTCCGTGCGCGCTTGGATTAGCGACGCCAACAGCCATAATGGTTGGAACCGGAAACGGTGCGGAGCATGGAATCATTATCAAGAACGCACGGGGGCTCGAAGTTGCACATAAAATCGATACGATTGTTTTGGACAAAACTGGGACTGTAACCATCGGCAAGCCAACCATAAATGCTATCAATTCAATTCACCCGTTCAATGAAAGGGAAATACTTCACTATGCTGTATCCATTGAAAAACATTCTGAACATCCTCTTGCCCAAGCAATTGTTCAGTATGCACAATCTAAAGGAATCGGTTCTGACACAGTCCAAGAATTCGAAGCTATCCCCGGACATGGTGCAAAAGGAATTGTTAAAGGTAAACATGTTAAGATTGGGAGTTTCAAATATTTAGAAGCCATATTTAATTTAAAAAATGGATATCGAAGTATCATCGATCAATTCGAGGGAAAGGGATACACACTAATTTTTATCTCTGTTGATAATCAACCTGCTGGGATAATTGGGGTTTCGGATGTTATAAAAGAATATTCGTGGGAAGCTGTGGAGAGCATGAAAAAAATGGGGCTAAACATTACGATGATTACAGGTGATAATAGGAAAACTGCTTCTATCATCGCCAAGCACGCTGGAATTGAAAATATTATTGCCGAAGTGCTCCCAAATCAAAAAGCAGAAGAAATTAAAAAGCTTCAGTCTGAAGGGAAAATTGTCGCAATGGTGGGAGATGGAATTAACGACGCGCCCGCCCTTGCTCAAGCTGATCTTGGTATAGCGATAGGAACCGGTACCGACATCGCCAGCGAGACCGGCGATATCATTCTTGTTAAAGGAGATTTACGAAGTGTTACTACGGCGATAGAACTTTCAAAGCGGACGATGAAGATTATACGACAGAATCTCTTCTGGGCATTTATCTATAACATAATCTTAATACCCCTCGCCGCTTTGGGTAAGCTTGATCCGATGCTTGCGGCGGGAGCGATGGCATTGAGCTCGGTTTCAGTTGTAACAAATTCATTACGGCTCAAGTCGTCTAAATTCGGATAACCTCCCGAAGATTAATCTCGTTTATTCATAGCAAACCTTCTGGAGGTTGCGAAGCTTTACTTTCCAGCAGGTTCTATATAAAACACCGCACTTAAAAATCCACACCAATGTTTTAGTGAGAACGGTGCTGTTGTACCTAACTCTGTCCCTTTAATTGGGAGCACTCCTTCTGTAAATGTATCTGAATATCTGAGGATTTTACCTTTGAGTTTTTTTTCTGAAACGATTTCTACGGTTTTCTCTGCTGTCAATAAACCGAACGGAACTGAAAACTTCCCACACCAAACAACATTCTTCATTTCATCTGTGAACTTTTTTATAGTCTCTGGCTGAACAACGTCTTTCAAGTAATCATTCGCAATTCGTCTATCCTGCTCAGTTGCTTTTTGATGTGAAATCGAATCTTCTCCAAATGGAATATTGTTAAAATCTTTACCATAATGGTTTGCATCGGACGCTATCAAGAAAATAATATCTTTTCCAAGTACCAATGTGTTTTCCTTGATATACTTGGCAATAATACCAGCTAACTTTTCTGAAACCTCCTCCATCCTTTCAAACTGCATAGCCGTTACCATTATAGGAGTTATCTTAATATCAGGATTGAAATATTGCAAGAATGGGAGCAGCCCTTCGACTGAGTGTTCAAGTTCATGCGCGTTGTTGTTAACCTTGAAGTACGATGTATCGAGACGATTCTTTATAAACTCACGGAGCGGAGAAATTCCAATATTCTTTCTTGGTCCTCTCCACTCTCTAAATTCATCCAATAACAAAATGTTTTGTGGATCGTCGATTTCCTTTCTTACCGTCCCGTGCGTTACACCAAAAATCACTGCTTCTTTAGCTTTTATGGTTTTAAAAAGCGGAAAATATACTCTCGCAGCATACAAATAATCATCATGTGGTGAGATACCCGCAATAATATTGGGCTCGACAACTTGGTTTTCAATTGACTGGAGATATTTCACAAGTTTCTCCATTTGTGCGACATTCCAGCAGTAACCTACATCGTCACGTATCGGTCTGACTTCTTGCGCATTGATAGTCGAGTAAACAATAATAGCAGCTAATAGTAGGAATCCTTTCATATCGAAACTCCATTATAAATTTTTTAATAGATGCTTTTGATGGAACAATTTTATATATTTACATTGTTCTATTATTGAAATCAATAATAAATACAAATTATGAAGAAATCAATATTAATTCCTAAAGAATCATTACAAGAAAAACCCATCTATTGCACTGAATGCGGCGATAAATTAGAGAACTTTTGTTTCTCGGAAGATGCCGATAATCTCGAGGCAATCCGTAAACACCACGAAGAATGTAAAAAAGTTGATCGATTCAAGGGTGACCAATGTTCAAAACTCTTCATCGCCGAGCAAACAAATTCAGAGGATAAGTAAATCCTTATTCATTTTTTCATTTTCAACACATCAAACATCTTCAATATTTGGGGTGGACTCCTAAGTTATAGAACGTAAATGAATACACATCGGTGCTTTCTTCTATAATTTTCGTTGTCGGTTTGCCACCACCGTGGCCCGCTTTTGTTTCTATTCGGATTAACGTTGGGTTCTCCCCTTTGTATTTTTCCTGCATCGTCGAGATGTATTTAAATGAATGCGCCGGTACTACCCTATCATCATGATCGGCAGATGTAACAAGTACCGCAGGATAATTTAATCCATCACTAATGTTGTGCAATGGTGAATAAGTATAAAGATTTCTGAAATTCACAGAATCATCACTCGATCCATAATCTTCTATCCATGCCCATCCGATTGTAAACTTGTGGAAGCGCAGCATATCCATTACACCAACAGCAGGTAAAGCAACTTTAAAGAGATCGGGCTTCTGATTTATTACTGCACCAATCAGTAAGCCACCATTCGAGGTTCCTTGAACTGCAAGTTTTTGTGGTGAGGTATATTTCTCGTTAATAAGATATTCTGCCGCAGCTATAAAATCATCGAAGACATTTTGTTTCTTCAATTTCGTACCATCCTGATGCCAATTCTCACCGTACTCACTTCCACCGCGTAGATTTGCTACTGCATACACTCCACCCTGCTCAAGCCAAATCAATCTGCCGATACCGAAGCTTGGTGTCATACTCGCGTTGAATCCACCGTAGCCATAGAGAAGTGTAGGATTCGTTCCATCCAGTTTAATATCTTTTCGATGAGTGATGAACATAGGGATACGTGTACCATCTTTACTTTTGTAGAATATTTGCTTTGTAATATAATCTTCCGCTGGAAAATCTATCTCAGGTTTACGGAATAATGTAATTTGTCTCGTTGGAATATCATATCGGTAAATCGTTGCCGGTGTTGTAAAAGAAGTCATGGAGAAAAAAACAAAAGTATCTTCCTTTTTCCCGCCGAACCCGCTTGCCATTCCTAAGATCGGAAGCTGAATCTCGTTTTCAAGCCAACCATCAACATTATATACATAGACATGAGGTGTTACATCCTTCATGTAAGTTACAAACAATTTTCCTCCAACAGACGAAATACTGCTCAAGACTTCCGGTTTTTCTGGAATTAATTCTTTCCAGTTCTTTTCTTCCGGATTTTTTGAATCCACTAATATTATCCGACTATTGGGCGCATTTCTATCAGTGACTATTATTAGCTTCTCACCGATATTGTCGACGGCATAGATTTTATCATCGAAAGATTTTGCTATCGGAATAAAATCTTTTTGTTCATTTTGGGTATCACGGAAGTATAAAGTGTTTCCTTTCGATCCAGATTCGGAAGTAGATAGGAAAATAAAACGTTCATCATCAGTTACACCAATGTCGTGAAACCGCATCGGATGTTCCCTGTCCTCGTAGATAAGTATATCTTGATCTTGTGTTGTTCCGAGTGTATGGTAATAAACCTTTTGGAACTCATTTTTTGTTGTCAACGCTTTTAATGTATCTTTCGGTGCCTCGTATCTGCTGTAGTAGAAACCATTTTGATACCAAGATGCACCAGAGAACTTCACCCATTCTATTTTATCTTCAAGTTTTTGTCTCGTTTCAACATTAACGATATATATTTCTCTCCAATCGGAGCCACTGCGCGAGATACTGTATGCACAATATTTACCGTCGGATGAAAATGAAATCCCTGCGAGGGCAACAGTGCCATCAGTTGAGAATTTGTTAGGATCAAGAAACACTTCGGGTTCCGCATCTAAACTTTTTTGGATATAAAGAACATTCTGATTTTGCAACCCGTCGTTTTTAGAAAAGAAATAATTCTTTCCCTCGCGGAATGGTGCTGAATATTTCGGGTAATTCCACAGTTTAGTAAGTCGATCTTTGATTTGTTGACGGAATGGAATTTTCTCTAAATATCCAAACGTGACTTTATTTTGTTCTTGAACCCAATCATAAACATCTTTCGATGTATCATTCTCAAGCCATCGGTAAGGGTCAGCTACTTTAATGCCAAAATAAGTATCGACGTGATTGATCTTCTTGGTACTCGGATATTGAAGCGTTTGAGAATACGATGCAAGTATGAATAACAACGTTGAAGCGAATATTAATTTAGCGATTTTCATAAAACTCCATTCATAAAAATTGTTCAAGCTCTGTTAGAAACGATAATAAGTTATAGTGTGATTTCTTTTCCCGGTTCCAATATAATTACTCGATTCTTCATATCATTCGGTAGCAGCTCCTTCAACTCTTCAGGTGAACCCGTTAGAACCGGAAATGTTCCATAATGCATACCAATGATGTATTTCGGTTTTAGAAGTTTGCAGGCATAGGCAGCTTCTCGAGGTCCCATCGTATAAAGCCCACCGATAGGAAGTAGCGCTACATCCGGTTTATAAAATTCACCAATGATTTTCATATCACCAAACAGTGCTGTATCACCTGCATGGTAAACCTTGAAATTATTTTCAGTTTCGATGATATACCCCGCGGCGGCACCTCCATTTATAACTTTCCCATCTAAATCTATCCCCGAGCTATGTTTGGCATCCACCATTGCCACCTTGATACCATCAATATCAACCGTACCGCCTTTATTCATTCCCTGTGCATTGGTTACTCCCTGGGCTTCGATATGAAGATATACTTCGAAGATGGAAATAACTTTTGCACCGGTTCGTTTTGCGATCTCAATTGTGTTGCCGATGTGGTCCGAATGTCCATGCGTAATAAGAATAAGATCGACGTTTGTAATATCCATTGCTCCCTCCGGTGCTTTTGGATTATCGAGCCAAGGATCGATTAATATTCTTTTTCCTTTTGGTGATTCGATTAAAATTGCAGAATGACCAAACCAAGTAATTTTAATACCATATGATTTTGATTTCATAATGCGCTCCTTTCTTTTCTACCTAACGGATGACCCCGAGATATTTTTGTTCGTGACTGCCGCACCCTGCCTGCGTGCCGAAGGGACTTCGGCAGACGGGTGATAGCTTTCAAAATATACTAAACCTATGCAAGCCATGCAAAATGTACTGAAGTTTACCCCGCGTTCTTTCTCGGGGCTCATGAAGTCTGTCCCGCCGCTTTCTGGCGGGATCAGCTTGAGTTGCTGGTTAGGGTGCAACGGTTCAGAAGACGGTGTTGTAAGTTAGATCAACTTGGAATTTGGTGACACTATCTTGAACTACCTTGACTTGCGAGATGTAACCCTCTCCATCAAACCAGTTCGCATAGTATGTCGAATCTTCCAGAACGAAAACACTATAGCGCCCTGACGGTAATGCAATCTGATAGAAACCATTCGTTTGCGAGTTAACCTTGGTGATCAACGTCGAATGAATCTCTGTGAATCGTGTCCCACCTACTGGCGTCGTCTCCGACACAAGTGTTGGGGTGAATATCCACAACTCCCGAACAACTGGTGTGATAGTACCTCGACTTCCATCCGGCGAGGGCATGAAATCGCCTTGGTACAGCCACACGTTTCCCCAAATCCCTTGTGTAATTGTGACAATTTCATGATTGTCAGGTGGAACCCTTCGAGTCTTCGGCTGGTCGCCTAAATCCGAACAAGCACAGAGGCTGAACGTTAGCGCGAAGACTAAGCACTTGGAACGCAGTTGATTCTTCATGTTGACCTCCTTGGTTGTGCCCTAACTATTAATATATGGTTTCACTATAATACTATTTTTTTTATTCTATCGGTTCGTCGATGTTATTGTCTTTTGTTTTGCCCTAATAGTATGATAGTTTTTCTTCGTACAATGTACAAATCTCTTTCTATTCAATCAAATGTTTCTCCAACAAAAAACCCATCCCCGGGTTGTGATTGCCGTGGGAGGGCCAGCAAATCACGGGGGATCCCGGAGACAGGTTATTTTTATTGCTGTCAAAGATATTAAAATATACATCAAAAAAAAGTTATTTCCAACAAACATTTTAATTATTCCGAAACAAAAAAGGGGAAGCAAACGCTTATCCCTTAAACTAAGAGAGATGCAGCCCATATTTTAGTTGTGCTGCATTCTTCACTACATAGATGTTTTTCCCTCAGCAGGTTTAGATTCATACTTGGAAGGACACTTAGTTAGTATCTCGCTGGCATGAAATGTTCCATTCTCAAATTTACCCTTTACAACTATTGCATCTGCAATCTCAAAGTTGTTCGGTCGTGCACCGCTGAAAATAACTTGCTGCTCATTACCGCTCTCGTCTTTCATGTAGAATGTGAATTGTCCTTTAGTTGTATTGAATGAAGATTCCTTCTCCTTCACCCATACACCTTTCACTTGCACCTTCTTCTTTACAGAAATTGCTTTGTCGAAATTCGTGTACTCTACATTCGATTCCACGAAAGAAAGTGCACCAAACACAACAGCAGCAACGATGATAATACCACCTATAACAATTTTAAGTTTCATATCTTATTCCTTAAACATCTTTTCAAGTTTTTTCATCTTTTTATCCAACCGCAGAAGGTAAGAAAATATTCCAATCCAGCCAATCAACACAATTATCAAGACAACGTAGAGAGCATTTTGTGAAAGAAAGTCGTACACTTATTCCCCTTTCATATGATGTTTGAGCTCGAGCCGCTCTGCACGCACTCTCAGATTTAGCATCCAAAAGTAAAGTGCAGTAAAACCGGCGAGTGAGCTTAAAAATATTAGAAGCATCGTCGGGTTCATGGAGATTTTTCCTTTACTTACAATTGCTTCGTTAGGATGTAATCCCTCAACAATGCGAGGCATGATGAAGATAAAGAAAGGTGCGGTCGCCCCTGCAATGATAGCATATACTGCAGAGAGTGTTGCGCGCTTCTCTTCCCCTTCGATTGCAGAGCGAAGTGCAAAGTATGCACCATAAATTAAAAGCAATACGAAGATAGATGTTTCGCGTGGATCCCAATTCCAAAAGGAACCCCAATTAAACTTAGCCCATAGTGAACCCGTTACAGTTGCGAGGATACAGAACATCAATCCCAACCCGGCGGATGCAGCTGTTTTAAGATCATCGTCCATATTTTTCTTGGCTAAAAATCTTATACCATAAATCAATGAAATGATGAATGCTAAAGTCGTCACCCATGCCATCGGTACATGAAAGAAAATTATACGCGCTTTATCCTCTAATCCTGGAACAAACGGCAGATCATACCAATTTGTTGGATTCTTTGTTATCGGAAGGGAAATTCCCGCAATGATAACTAAACACAGCCATATACCTAAAAGCAGTTTAAACGCCATTTATGCTCGATCTTGAGATAATTATTTCAATGGTTATGGATTAAGATACAAAATTTAGGATAAAGGAGCAAAATGTCTGTTATTCCTTCCAGATATATTCGAATAGTAAATATGAGATTGTTGTGATTACTACAAGATAGGATATTAAAACTTGAAAATCGCCTACCGCATCAATGAATGCAGCACCTTCAACGGAAAGTTTTGTTGCATTGATGACTGTAAGAAGAAGCGGCAGCAAGATTGGGAACGAGAGAACAGGATACAGCGTTCCTTTCGTGTTTGCTTTTGCAATGATCGCTGCAATGATCGTGGATGCACTAGCTAAGCCGAGTGTACCAAGCAGAATCGTAACGATAAAAATCGAGTAGCTACTAACATTAAATCCTGTAACAAAAAGTAGATATAGGATTACTGTGAATATGTTAAGTGCACCGAGCAGAATGAGATTAAAAAGCAATTTGCCAAAATAAATGGTCAACGGACGAGCGATTAGATGAAGCGTCATCACTGTACCTCTCTCTTCTTCACTCACGAATGAGCGTGAGAGGCCCGACATAGTTGAGAAGAAAATAATTATCCACAAAATACCCGAAAGTAATTCCGGGGAAACACTTTCATTTCCAATTGCAAAGAGAATAACCGAAATCGTTGTAATGACAAACATTATGAGTGCATTTAGAGCATAACGAGTCCGTAACTCAGAACGCAAATCTTTTTTAAAGATAGTCAACGTAGCGGAGATTGCTGAGAAGGTCGTCATTTCGGATCTTTTCCTGATGCTTGTGTATTCAAGTCGAGCACTTGCTCGCACTTTTTCATATCTTCTGCATCATTCGTTGCAACGATTAAAATGCCTGCCTTTTTTTGCTCTTCTATGATTTGATAGACAGTTGAAATGCCTTCAGTATCAAGGTTTGAAGTTGGTTCATCAAGTAAAAGAATCGGTGGTCTGTGAATTAAAGCGAAAGCATATTTTAAACGCTGTTTCATACCGGAAGAATATGTGCGAACATAATCGTTTCGTCTTTCCCATAAATTTACTCGACGAAGAAGTTCTGTAAGATAATCAACCGAAGCATCAACACCACGAATCCTCCGGAAGAGATCCAGGTTCTCCCATCCACTGAATTCATCATACAATTGAAGATAGGGAGAAACCAAACCAAGATAAGCAAAATAATCTGTTGGCTTAACAATCTTATCATTGATTTTCATTCCAATCTCCCCTTTTGTTGGAGATAGAACATTAGCAAGGATTTTCAAGAGTGTTGATTTACCTGAACCGTTCCGTCCTGTAATTGCTAATGAATCAGATTTGTTCAGGGAGAAAGAAATCTCAGAAAATATCTTCCGGCGGTTGAATGTCTTCGCGATCTTCTCGGTAGTAAATGAGATTGTATTCATTTATTCTTCAATCAATGCGAATTTTCCTGTATATGTTTTGTCATCAATCATAATAATATAAAAATAGATGCCTGTTTGAACTCGCAACGCGGAATTATCATAACCATCCCATTGAAGCCCTGAACCACCGAGCCATTCAGTTCCTTGTCTACATGGTGTTGTGTTCAATAATAATTCACGTGAAAATATCTTATTCATACCCGAAGTGAAAATGGATAATATAGCTGCTGTTGACTTAGATTTCGGTAAACGAAAATAAATATATCTGTCTCGAACCGCATAAAATGGATTTGGACAAACAAAAACATCGGGTAAATGTGATTCGATGATGATAATTGTATCTCTGCTTAATGAATCGATCCCAATGGATGTCCAATTTTGTGGATCGGAAACATTTAACCGACCGTATATACCTTTCGGTAATTGCTGAAAACTGGCATCACTAGAATCTTTTAGTTCATACAAAAATGGTAACTTGATGGGTGAGTTGTAAGCATAGTTCTTATTTAGATTCGATACAACAATCATCATGTCGGGATTTGTGTTACAACTGTCGTTCAGTGAATTAAGTATGCATAAAGGACGGTAGGATGAACTTAGAGCATCAATGGAATCGATAAAAGCACGAGCTACATGTGAATAATCTATTAATGCACGTTTTCTAATCTCTGGATAGTTTTTCCCTTCTGTATAATATTTTACAGTATCACAAGTTGGACCAGTATGAAGATTCCATAAGGTCCATTCAAAAAATGCTTTCCTGAATTCGCTTCCAACATCCTTTAGTGCATTATCGATTGCCTGTAAGCTGTGTTCTTGTCTTATATACTCCCATGTCTTTCTCATTACATCGCGAGAAAAACGCTTCTCAATAAATTTCCCCCAGATTGCTCTGCTATAAGTAACTTGAGCATCCGACGATGTAAACGAAACATCAGGAAGTAAAAACTGTCCTTTGCGTGGAGTATATGGATCTCTTAGATAACAATAATAATCGTTAACATCGTCATAAACAACATCCTCCATCCATGTAGAAGTTATCTCGTAAATGTATATCTCACTACCCCAGTAACCATAGCTCCCAATTTGAAACGCATGGTGAAGCTCATGTGCGCTTGTTACCTTCAATCCGGCAATCCCTTCACTGTAAAATCCTTTAAATTCATTTTCAATACGGATGTATGATGTATATCGCGGCGGATTGAAATTATTAATTAAATCTGATGGTTCAAAAACGGTCTCACCATAATTGTATCCTAATTCTTGTATGTACACATTATAATATGAATTACCCGATTGAAATGGAGGTGGTTCGTACCCCAATGAATTGACAAGATAATCCCACGAATAATTAAAATATTTACCAACTGAATCGACATATGCACGTGATGAATTGGGTATTCGTCGAGAATACACATCAAGTAGTGCAGGTTCATTATTCCCCGTTGAATCATAAAAGATGTGGAAACGTCCGATGACAGTATCTTTCTGAGTTTGCTGAGGAGAGAGTAATATTTGAAGATGTGCTTTTTGTAATTCAGAAAAATATTTCCAGTTTTGTGCGATTTCAAATGAGAGCCAGAGTCCACACTTTCCTCTGTGCGCATCGAATGAATTAGTCTTATCACTTTGAGTTACCCCATGCAATCGTTCTGCAGATTGAACAAGTTGCTCAAGATGTTGAAGAGGAAAAGTCTCTTGTGAGAATAGGATATACGACCAAACAACAAGTAACGCAATAGTTACATAGGTTCTACCGAGAAATTTAATCACTTGTATCATCTTGGTTTTTTATTCCCTCAATGAAATAATCTTGACTATACCATTCAATGGATCAGTCATAACAAGTTCAGGATAAGAATCATTATCAAGATCACTTAAATCAAACCCACCGATATAGCCCGAATTTATCAGTCGGAGCGGCTGAGAAAAAATATGTCTGCCTTTACCATAACATATTTGAATTGTTTTCCCGATGTCATCTTCAAAAATTATATCAGATTTATTATCATTATTCACGTCATAAATTTTTAATCGGTCGATTGAGGATATTTGGATGGGTCTATTCTCGTTGATACATTTAAATGGAGCAAATGTAGAATCACTCTGCCCTATTGAAATGTACAGCTTGTTTTCAGGTTCATCTAAGCTTAGGATTATATCGTTGACATCATCGTTATCAACATCGGTGAACCATAAAAGCGAGGAAACAGTTTCTGATTCATCGAAAGAATTAACGAGCTTAACCGATGCCAAATGTTCTGTGGGTAGAAATTTTGTCTGAAATACCTGTTCCTTCTTTTGATTTTTATTATATGTAACAAATACTAATCGTTGTTGACCATCTGTGTGCCTTACCATAGCAGAAGCAAGGATAGGAGTATAAGATGGATCCAAGTTATAATATCTTTCAAGGAAACGACTCCCACTAATCTTTTCAAATTTAATTATCGTAATTTGTCGATTTTTCCTATCTCGCTCGGTTGCATAGATTTGAGGATGATGTGTTAGATTATCAAAATTTACATTGAGAACGTCGGGTGTGCCCTCGGTCGGCAGGGTGTATGCAGTGTGTGAATACGTAATAGAATTCAATTCGACAACAGATATTCTATCGGATTTCGGGCTTGTCGATAGAATAATCGCAGTTGTATCATCATTCTGAAAATATTTCATAATACTTGGTGACTCTGTGATGTTAAAGGATAATTGTCCCGTAAATTTTCCTTTACCTTCATTCATGAAAACAGATAAATTATTCGATCTTGTGTTTGCGACAAGGATATCATCCCACCCATCTCGATTCATATCAGTTGTTACGATACCACCCGGTTTTTCACTAACACAATATTTTCTTTCCATTGAATTATTTCCAATGATATTTGCATTGTAAAGAATGCGAATACGTGCCAGGTTCGTATCAAGTATTGCAGCATTATAGATATTTGTATTAGCATGACGAAAAAGTACAAAATCCTTTGGTGACCTCCCTGCATAAAATGGAATATCTTCTTCAAAAATTCCTTTTCCATTATTGAGTTTCACATTCAAACAATTACTCGTCCTATTCAATCCAAACAGATCGTCTTTGCCATCACCATTTACATCCGATACAGCCATTCTCATAAGCGGATTTTTACACTGTAAGGTTTGGTATTCTTGAAATCCACCAAAACCGTCGCCTAAATAAGTCTGACATTTTTGTTGATCCAGAAATCCGGCGATCAAGTCTAGATTATTATCGGAATCAAGAAATGCTGCTGCAAATATTTCCGGCTCACCTTGACACTGGAGAACCGACGGTTCGCTGAATTTCAGCTTACCAAAACCGGAGAAAACCAAGATCTCGTTCGAAATCCAATTGCTTGCGATAATGTCTTTGAATCCATTATTATGCACACCTGTAATAAGAATGGTACTGAATGAATATTCTGATAAGATAGTAATATTCGATTGAAATGTTCCATTACCGTTGCCCAAATACACTGTTGCGCCAAGTTCCTTTTTACCGTAGACTATAATATCATTTTTTCGATCACTGTTGATGTCAGCAACTGAAATATTTTCAAACGGTTCTACTAACTCCTTCTCCCATTTAAGATAAAATTTACCGTTAGATTTTCCTAAATAAACCTGGACTGATAAGGGATTTTCCAAAACAAAGATTAGATCTGTGATATTATCTTTGTTTACTTTTGCCGCTGCTCCAGCAATTATCGGTCTTAATATAGAAAATGTTATCGATTCGAAAGCGAGAGAATCTTTTGATTGAATAAATAACCGAAACTGCAAATCACCAAATGTCGCCAGGTCCATCATGCGATCCCCGTTAAAATCACCGGTTAGCAACCCTATAGTGTTTTGGGGAACATTTAACTCCGACACCAATCCAAATGTTGTCGAATAGCGTTGAGCGAAGACTATAGAATAACCGGATAAATGTAAAAAGATGAAAAGAAATACTATCCCGGTAGAAATAAATAACTGTAGATTTATCGAACGGTACACTCCAGCAGCAATGATCAATTCTTAAATTTCTTCCGATGCTTTAATCGCAGATTACGCCGAATGAGTGCTTCTTTGTAACGGCGTTTTTCATCAGCCGATTGTGGAATGATCGATAATATTTTTACTGGCGCATTATGATCATCAACAGCAACGAAGGTGAGGTATGCCGTATTCGATACTTTCCGGTCTTTTGTTAGCTGATTTTCTGCAATTACTTTCACTCCAACTTCCATTGATGTTCCAAACGCTCGATTTACTGAAGCTCTCACGGTTACTACCTCACCAAGTCGGATTGGGTGATGAAATACCAACTCATCGACTGCGGCTGTTACGCAAACCCGATTTGAATGACGTTGAGCTGAGATTGCTGCGGCAATATCCATCCATTCCATCAATCTGCCGCCAAGTAAGTTGCCAAGCTGATTCGTGTCGTTTGGGAGAACAAGCTGCGTCATCTCAACCTGAGAATTCTTAACATAATGTTTTTTCATACGTTCTGTTCTTTGACCTCTTGAGTATCAGCAAAATTGTTGATTAGTTCTTTACACCGATAGCTGAAGGTTCATTTCTTAGCCGCTCATCAATCTCACGCTGAAGCGTTTCAGCTTCCTTTATCAGTCCACTGTTTGGATACTTCTCCATGAATTTATCGATTTCCTTTTTAGCATCACCCAACTTATTCCGTGAAATGAACGATTTTGCCTTCCCTATATATGCGAGTTCACCATATTTCGTGTCATGATATTTTTCAATGATACTGTTATAGTAAATTGTTGCAGCTTTATAATATTCAAGCTTAACATAAAGTTCAGCAGAGTCATATAATTTCTTTGCCAATCGCTCGTTTAGTTCCTTGATTTTTGCAGATGCATCCGTTACCATTTCATCCTTCGGATAATACTCAATGAATGCCTGGAATTCATCGATTGCACGACGAGTGTACTGCTGATCAAGAGAAGACTTAGGCGAAAGTGTATAATAGCATAAGCCAATTTTATATTGAGCCATCGGAACCAGAGGGCTTGCGGGCATATTATTCTTTAGCTCCTGATATTCGACTGCAGCAAGAAGATATTCTTCTTTCTTAGACCGACATTCGGCAAGATAATACTGCGCATCGTCGGCAACAGCACTTCCCGGGAATTGAATTTTTATAATTTCGAACTCGTTGATCGCTTCGAGATAATCCTCATCGTCGAATTTCGTTTTCCCGATCTCAAAACGATCTTCTGCTGATAAACTTTTTGTAAGATCGGATGAGCTGCAAGATGAAAATATTATCGAGATCAAAACACTCGCAAGGACGATGATTAGATACCTGTTCTTAAACGAAATTAATTTGTCATTCATGTTTATTGTGTGCGAATATGAAAAAAAAGAAATACCGCCACACCAGTGGCACCTATTATAACAAATGGCTCAATAAATCTGTCGAGCATATTCTCAGCCGGAATCTCTCCTTGTGTACTTTTTGACGAGGCAAGCTCGTACTTGGAAATTTCATCCAAAGCCACAGTATCAGATGAATGTTCATTTAATGACTTACTCAGTAGTACTTCACCGGTTTTATTATTCGTGGCTTGGATGGTTAATCTTGCAGAGATTGTACGCTTTAATTTCTTTTCCCCAAAAATACTTTCTCGAAACATTGAATCATATTGGATGTTGCTCTCATAACTAACAATGTCAAACTGATATTTTTTGGGTGTTAAAGAATCATTCTTAAAAAATAGTGTATATCCCAAATTTATCAACATTGATGTTACCGCTCCTTTCACAATCCATGCATCGGTTATCTGAGGGAATTTGATCTCAATCGTATCAGTTGTAGATAATTTACTCTCTTTGACCACACTTTGTGTAATCTTTCCAATTAGAGTTTGTACTATTTCAAGATTTGTTTTTGTTCTTTGCTCAACAATATTCTCATGAGCAACAACCGATTGGCTGATGGTAAAAGAAAGCCATATGAGTAAATACGATTTCCAAAAATATAATTTATTGGAAAGCATGTACATCATGATATACGGGAATGTTTATGAAACATTTTATATTAGATGCCACCCATCGCTAATTTTTGTAATCTCTCGATCCGCTCTGAGACTGGAGGATGTGTTGAAAATAATTTGAATACTCCTTTACCGCTTAATGGATTCACAATAAACATATGGGCAGATGCCGGCGATGCATTTGCCATCGGAAGTGTCTCAACACCTCGTTCAAGTTTTTGCAAAGCGTTTGCTAAAGAAAGCGGTCTGCCGGATATTCGAGCTGCACCTTCGTCGGCGGCAAACTCTCTTGACCGCGAGATCGCAAGCTGAACTAAAACTGCAGCAATCGGGGCAAGGATGAGAAGAAGTAATTCGGCAAGTCCATTCGAGTCTCTCCTATCACGCCCTCCACCAGCAAACATCATTGACCAACCAGCCATACGTGCAACAAACGTGATCGTGCCGACCATCGTTGCTACAATTGTTCCGGTTAATATATCTCTATGTTTGATATGTGCAAATTCGTGAGCTAAAACTCCTTCTAATTCATCATCACTGAGTGTTTTCAATATCCCTTCAGTTGCAGCAACAGCCGCATGGTTTGGATCTCTTCCCGTTGCAAATGCGTTTGGTGTTTCACCCGGAATTATATACACACGCGGCATCGGCAATTGTGCTTGGCTTGCAACGCGTGCGGCCAAAGAATATAATCTGGGTGCTTCTGCCTCAGTAACCTGCTTAGCTCGATACATCATCAAAACAATTTTATCCGAAAACCAATAAGCGCCGAAGTTCATCACTAACGAAAAAAGGAAAGCCATAATCACTCCTTGCTCACCACCTAACAGCGAGCCAACGAGCATCAGGAGTACCATCATCAATGTCATTAAAAATACTGTTTTCATCGTATTCATATAAATCAAATCCTGCTGTGCTTCATTTTAATCTGTCGAAATGTATGCAAATTTTGGTTAATTACCAAAATTCTACCAATTTTATGCTTTTTCGATTAGATAAGTTGAGCTTGGAAAAACATTTCAAGTGAAATAATTCATTCAAGGCTAGACTGCTTTAAGCACACGTTCCAATTTTGTCTTGACTTCCTCTGCAATTGGACGTATGTTTTCATCTTCTACTATCTTCATCATGATCATCGGGTCAAAAATGGAGACGTGGGTCTTCCCTTCTTTCTCATAGACAATAATATTACACGGCAAGAGTAAACCAATTTGTTCATCGGCAAGTAATGCTTTGTGTGCGAAAGGTGGATTGCAAGCACCGAGGATAATATATTTTTGAAATTCGACATTAAGCTTTTTCTTCAGTGTCTCTTTAACATCTATACTGGTAAGAACTCCAAAACCTTCCTTCTTTAATTCTTCGGTTACTTTTTCGATTGCTTTCTCATATGTCAAACTCACCGTTTTCGAAAATCCATATTGCATAATCTAATTCTTTCAAAATTATTTTAACATATCACAATTCCCGCTGCAACTCGGCGTATTAGCATACTCGCACGCCGGTGCACTATTGTTTGTATTAGATTTGATGCTGGAACCGATAGAAGGAATCGACATTAAACGTTTTGCATTTGCAGAGCCACACGACGGACAAATAATATCCTCTACCACTTCACGAACCTTATGGAAGATTTCAAACTTCTTTTTACATTTCAAACAATTATATTCAAAAATAGGCATAGTATTATAGTAATTTATTTCTTCAAAAGTGAACGAAGAACATATTGCAATATTCCATCGTTCTTGTAATAATCAGTCTCCATCGGTGTATCGAGCCGGCATTTGACGTAAAACTTTTTCGTAGTACCATCTGGAGCTTTTGCACTTACTTGTATTTTCTTACCCGGATGTAAATCTTGCGCGATTCCTTCGATATCATACGATTCAAATCCTGTCAACCCGAGCGATTCACGATTCTGACCTTCTTCGAACTGAAGTGGAAGTATACCCATACCGATGAGATTGCTTCGATGAATTCGCTCAAAGCTTTCTGCAATCACAGCACGAATACCGAGAAGTCTCGGACCTTTTGCTGCCCAATCGCGCGAAGAACCGGAGCCGTATTCCTTTCCAGCAATGATGATTAATGGTACACCTTCCTGCTTGTATTTTATCGCTGCATCATAAATACTTATGGGTTCTTTCGATGAAGTGAGCGCCTCTGGCGCCATGGCGCTTTGCGCCAGATGAAGTGTGATTCCACCTTCTACTCCGGGAACAAGAAGATTCTTCAATCGGATGTTTGCAAACGTTCCACGCATCATAACTTCATGGTTACCGCGGCGTGCACCGTAAGAATTGAAGTCTTTCTGTTCAACACCGAGAGAGATCAAATATTTTCCTGCTGGACTCTTCGGAGAGATTGAACCTGCAGGTGAAATGTGATCGGTTGTAATTGAGTCGGCAAACATTGCCAACACTCGAGCATTCTTAATATCTCTTAGTGGCTGCGGACTTACCGGCATGTTATCGAAGAACGTAGCTGCCTTTATGTAAGTTGAAGAATTATTCCACGTGTATCGATCACCACTCGGTATCGACAAGCTCTTCCAATGCTGATCTCCTTCGAAGACATTGGAATATTCTTTTTTGAACATCTCAGATTTCACGCACGATTGCACTGTGGTGCTCACTTCTTGATTTGAGGGCCATATATCTTTCAGATAAACCGGCGCACCGTCTTTACCAATTCCAATTGATTCTGTTTGAAGATCGATATCCATCGTACCTGCGAGTGCATAAGCAACGACTAATGGTGGTGAAGCCAGGTAATTTGCTCGAGTGTTTGCATGAACACGTCCTTCAAAATTTCTATTACCGGAAAGAACTGCAGCCACTACAAGGTCATTCTCTTGAATTGCTTTCACGATTGGTTCCGGTAAAGGTCCACTATTACCTATGCAAGTTGTGCATCCATATCCCACAAGATTGAAACCGAGTTTATCGAGCGGTTCGTTAAGTTTTGCTTCAGCCAAATAATCTGTAACAACTTTTGAACCGGGGGCAAGACTCGTTTTTACCCACGGTTTTGATTTCAATCCTTTTTCAACCGCTTTCTTCGCAAGCAATCCGGCAGCAATCATCACCGACGGATTTGATGTATTAGTGCAGCTCGTAATCGAAGCGATTACAACCGAGCCGTCGCCAATTTTAAATTCACTTCCATTATTTATTATTGAAGCGTAGCGGAACTCTCCATTAGTTTTTACACCTTTCGCCTCCAGCATCTTTACCAACTCACTGCGGAAGCCGGCTTTAGCTTTTCCAAGAGCCACACGATCATGCGGTCTGCGCGGTCCTGCAATACTTTGTTCAACAGTCGAAAGATCCAGCTCAAGTGTATCGGAGAAAGTTAGCTCGGGATCGTTCTTCGTTCGGAATATTCCCTGCTCCTTGCAATATGCTTCAACAAGTGCGATCTGCTCTTCACTCCTTCCAGAAAATCTAAGGAACTTTAGAGTTTCATCGTCCACAGGGAAATATCCCATCGTTGCACCATATTCGGGCGCCATGTTTGCAATCGTTGCCCGGTCGGCAAGACTGAGTGATGAAACTCCGGGACCGTAAAATTCTACAAACTTTCCTACAACTCCTTTCTTCCTAAGCATTTGCGTTGCCGTCAAAACAACATCTGTCGCTGTAACACCAAGAGGAATGGTTCCACTCAATTTGAAGCCAACTACAGATGGAATCAACATTGAGCTTGGCTGTCCAAGCATCGCCGCCTCTGCTTCAATTCCACCAACACCCCAACCGAGAACACCAAGTCCATTTATCATAGTTGTGTGTGAATCGGTTCCAACAAGTGTATCGGGATAAGCCAACAGCTCACCATTTTCCTGACTTGTGAAAACGACTTTCGCGAGGTATTCTAAATTAACTTGATGAACAATACCTGTTTCCGGTGGCACGACGCGGAATTTCTTGAATGCCTGCTGCGTCCAGCGAAGGAAAGCATACCTTTCCTTGTTGCGCTCGTACTCAAGCTCGGTGTTGAACTTAAAAGATGTTGGCGCACCTGCATAATCGACTTGTACTGAATGATCGATAACAAGATCGACCGGCTGTAGCGGATTTATTCTTTTGGGATCGCCGCCCATCCTTACCATTGCATCACGCATCACAGCTAAATCGACTGCACATGGTACACCGGTAAAATCTTGAAGCAGAACACGAGCGGGCATAAAAGATATCTCATCTTCCGATGGCTTAGCAGGATTCCAATGGATAAGCGCCTCGATATCCTGCTTCCGAACAGATTTACCATCCTCTTGTCTCAGAAGATTTTCAAGAAGAATCTTTAGTGAGATAGGTAACCGTTCTATGGTTTTTGCATCTGTTAATCTTCGGAGTGAAAATATTGTGTACGAGCGATTGCCGACTTTTAGTATTGCTTTTGTTTTAAAACTATCAAGATATTTCATAGGTTTACCTTTTACATTGGGATTGTAAGTTGGTATAATTTAAGAAATATTATTGATAATTGCTCAATTTTATCAATGTTTTTTGAGCATGCAATTTTTTTAATTATTTACTTGCGTTTTAACTTTTTAATTAGTATACACATCCAAATAAACGACATAGGTTTTTCAGGCAACGTGTGGGGACATGTTTCTGCAACCTCATAGTCGAAGCAGGGACTCTCCTCATCATACCACAATTTTAATTGCCTCAAATGCCCATTGTCTGCAAGACAAAGCGGTAATATATATCAACAAAGGAAATTTCTTCAAATCCATTAAGGAGATTCTATCATGAAACACTTTTTCTTTTTCCTCGCAGCATTACTTCTGGTTGTTCAGAATGTAAATGCACAAAGCTACATCTTCGGTGCGGATACAGGAATGTACCCGACAACCGTAATGGTGCCTGCACACCATAAAGATGTAATGGCACAACTCTTCATCGCACCCGCAAACGGCACACTTGACACGCTCTTCTTTAAGATGGGCAATGTTGGTGCATTGGATAACAAGGTCATTGTACGCATCTTTAAAACAGCAGTCAATCCAGAAGTCATAAATGACTGGCTTGCGCATGCAGTTAACTGGGGATACTACCATAACACAAATGATGCAGACCAAGGGATTGCCGCTTTCCTTGATGAAGCAACTGATACAACATGGCACTCAACGATAGACGGAAGCACACCTTCTTTCTATCATTTAGGTGATGAGATGTGGGGTTCTGGTGGATTTGTAAAGACAGTAACACCAAATGCAGTGAATAAGATTGCACTTGCCGACTACGGGATTCCGCCAACAGTAAAAGTAGGCGACTTTATCTTTGTCACAATAAAAGTACATGGACCAGCGGGACACGTTGACGATACAGAAACCGAGTTTCCTACAAGTGAGTATGGCTTTTATGATGATACTACCGCTGGGAGATCCACTTTGGGAGTATTCGGGAAATTCTACGAGCATGAAGAGAAGAGCATCATCGCCAATCCTCCCGGACCGCCAGTACATGGATGGAGGATTATCAGTAGGAGCGCCTCCGATTCATTAGTAGCTGACGCTGTTTCACTCAACATCTGGTTCTCGATGACACCGACGAGTAACACACCTCCGAGAATCACAAACATGACTCGGCTCAACTGGACAATGGACACAACACCGCAAATCGTCCAAGCGACAATTACGGATGATGTGGCAGTTACTTCCGCACATCTAAAGGTTTGGATTGAGAGAGGCGGTATAACAATCTTTCATAGTTCTATTCCAATGTCACCAATTGGAGGGAATGTCTGGAAAGGGACGATACCCGGTCAATCACAGGGCAGCACTGTATACTATGCAGTTGTTGCCGATAATGATATGTTGGATCTTAAGTCAACCGATATTCATGATCTTGTTAAGGGAATCTTTACAGATGAGAGTGGCGCAACATCTGTTACTCCAGCGCACATGTTCCAGGTGGTTAGTCTATGCAATAATTACTATTGGGCTGATACTGGAGTTACGGTGACAGTTCCTGGTGGTCTAACGGACATTCCACAATCAAGTTTCTTCTCGCCACGTGGATATGAAAAAGAGGGTGACTCGCTTGACTGTGGAACAGCGGGACCTTTCTATATAAGTGGAGGATTCCCCTTCTTTGAGGACACAATGTATTATGCATGGATTGGTGTTAATGGTGCAATCGGGCTCTCCCATAGTAGTAGCGACTCAATAAGTGTTCAACTTGGAGGAGATCATTATCACCCAGCTATCACCGGCCTTTCGGGGAATTACCATTTTGTAGCACCACTTTATAGCGATTTGATTCTCGATGCAGGTTCAAAAATTTCTTATGAGACCAACTACAATGGTAAATTTGTAGTCAGATGGGACTCTATGAAGGTAAAAGGCACATCAAATAGAGTAAGTTTAGGTGCGCTCCTTGACCGCAATACTGGAACGATAGAGTACGTATATTATTGGTACTGGGATTGGGGCCGAGTTGATGGTTTTGTTGGTATTGTGAGTAAGATCGGTGGGATTGATATGCATTCATTGATTTGCAATGATGGATATCCAGAGCAGTTGCGTCCGGGCAATATCCATACTATCAAATTCACACCCACGCAGACAATGCAAATTTCTGTCGCCGGGGGATGGAACATGATGTCGGTTCCAATGTACGTTTCGGACTACACAAAGAATGCTCTCTTCCCAACTGCCACGAGCGACGCATTTATATATGATGATGGATACGTACAGAGAAACGGACTTACATTTTTGAAAGGATTCTGGCTGAAATTTAACCAAGATCAGGTATTTTTTATTGTCGGTGATTCAATTACTACTGATTCAATTACCGTTGTAAGCGGTTGGAATATGATCGGTACCATATCGCAGCCGTTTCCGGTATTTGGTATTGTAACGGACCCGCCAGATATGGAAACAAGCGAATTTTTTGGTTACAATGGAATCCAATATGTCACTACAACCACATTAATGCCAGGAGATGGTTACTGGGTTAGGGTTAGCAAAGATGGAAAATTAATATTAGATGCTACCTTATCGGCGAGTACTACTGCCAACAGGATTAAAATTGTACCAACATCTGAGATGCCGCCGCCACCTCCTGTAGAGATTGGAAATACTATACTATTACCAAAAGAGTATTGTCTTGAGTATAACTATCCAAATCCATTTAATCCTGTAACAACATTAAAATATGGTTTGCCCCTTGCAAGCAATGTGAAGTTGAAGATATACAATACATTGGGTCAGATAGTGGTTATATTGGTGGATGAAATCCAAGAAGCAGGTTATAAATCGGTTAATTGGAACTCAAGCAACATCGCAAGCGGAGTTTACTTCTATCGTTTAGAGGCAACGAGTCTATCCAATCCCAGCAAGATGTTTACGCAGGTGAGGAAAATGATATTCTTGAAATGAAATGCTAATAAAATTAATCAGAAGCCGATCTTCAGCGATGAGGATCGGCTTTATTATTCAGCTCATCTCCATCATCCGCTTAATCGGAATTAGAGCACGTTTGATAAGATCATCACTAAGTTTTATCTCAGGCGAGCGATTCTTCATGCAGAGATAAAGCTTCTCCATCGTATTAAGTTTCATGTACGGGCATTGGTTGCAGGCACAGCTTTCCTCCGGCGGCGCAGGAATGAAAAGTTTATCGGGACATGATTTTTCCATCTGATGGATAATACCTGTCTCTGTGGCAACGATGTATTCTTTTTCATCGCTCTGCTGCACATGCTTCAGCAATGCACTTGTTGACCCAATGAAATCCGCTTGTTCAAGAATAATTTCTTCACACTCCGGATGAGCGATCAACTTTGCTGTGGGATATAGATTTTTTAGGTGAATCAATTTCTTTGCACTGAAAGTTTCGTGCACAATACATGTCCCCTGCCAGATGAGCATATCTCTGTCAGTTTTCTTCATCAGATATTTTCCAAGATTACGATCGGGTGAGAAGAGAATCGGTTTAGTCGCTGGAATTTGTCTGATAATATTCTCAGCATTGCTCGATGTGCAGATGATATCGCTCAACGCTTTCACCTCAGCCGTGCAGTTGATATATGTGATTGCGAAGTGATCGGGATGCTCTTCACGGAATTTTTTAAATAATGGTGCGGGACAACCTTCGGCAAGCGAGCAGCCCGCATTCAAATCGGGTAACAGCACTTGTTTGTGCGGGCTAAGTATCTTTGCGGTCTCCGCCATGAAATGCACACCAGCAAAAACGATCACCTCCGCTTCCGTTGATGCAGCACGCCGGGATAGCTCCAAGCTATCACCGACAAAATCTGCCAAGTCTTGAATCTCCGATTCCTGATAATAATGGGCAAGTATGACCGCATTCAATTCCTTTTTAAGTCGAAAGATCTCCGATTCTAAATTTAATGGAATCTCTTTTGCTTGTGTTGAGATCAACTCTGTAATATCTCTTTTCTTTTCAAACATACATAATTAAGATACTCAACATCGAGCGAAGAATCAATGTACTGAAATGATTTTAGCGCGGTAATCGCTTAAAAGTATTACGTATCCTGTTTAGGTTGGGTTGGTTCAGAGGAATCTTCTTTATGAGTGATATCTTCGAAATCGGCATCCTCAACATTGTGGAATGTCGGTGCAGAATTTTGACGCGGCTTGGGTCGTTGAGAGATTGAAAACATTGTTCTAATAATTCTCCATCCAAAGTAAAAGATTAAAAGCCAGAGAATATACCGCCACATTTATGAGTTCCTTTACCTATTTGTGCTTGCCGGATTATAATACTCGACCGGTGCTTTATCGGTTCGGAATATTTCTATCAATAAATCTTCAAATTCATTTTTATTCCGCACGAAATCGATTTCTGAAGCATTAACAATCAGGAGTGGTGCAGACTTGTACCGGAAGAAGAAATAATTATACGCTTCATTCAAGTCGCGGATATATTGCTCGGACATGTTTTTCTCTATCACTCTCCCCCGCTGCCTTATATTCGTCATCAGTCGATTTACATTGCACTGAAGATACACAACAAGATCGGGTGTGGGTATAGAATGCTCGATGGTTGTCAATACACTCTCGTAAAGTTTCAGCTCGTCATCTTCGAGATTGAGATACGCAAAAATCTTGTCCTTCTCAAAAACATAATCTGTGATGAGAAAGCGATGAAATAGATCGGCTTGCCGCAGCTCTTGCTGCTGTTTGTATCTGTTCAATAAAAAAAATATCTGAGTCTGGAAAGCGTACCGTTCAGTATCTTCATAGAATTTCGAGAGGAAGGGATTTTCCTCGAATTTCTCGTATACAACTTTTGCGGAAAGCTTTTCACTTAATAATTTTGCCAAGCTTGTTTTACCCGCGCCAATTACGCCTTCTATGGCGATATGCCGTAATTCAGATTGTTCGATCAGGGATTCAAGAGACTGTCGCACAAGTTTATCCGTTAGTTTAGAATTGAAAGATTTATTTGATATTCTGTTCGAGTTACCTTATGTCTATCATGACAATTACGCAACAGTGACGCAATTGTTTTTTCCATAGTTGGATGAACCGCGATAGGCGCAATCTCACACAACGGCTCTAATACGAAACGCCTGTGCTCTAATCTTGGATGTGGGACGCAAACTGTATGGTCTTCATAAGCCAAGCCGCGATACAGTAGGATGTCGATATCGATTAATCTTGGCTCATTATGCGAGCGGTGCTTTCTTCCAAGTTTTTTCTCGATCTTTTTCAGCTGTGCAAGCAGCAGAGGCGGATCACTATCTGTGCTGATCGCGACCACCATATTCAAGAATGTATTCCCGGCATCCATCTCGACCGGTTCAGTTTCATAGATCGATGACATTGCTTGAACGGTAGTTATTATACAAATCTCTTCAACTGCACGCGATAGATTTTCTAAACGATTTCCGAGATTTGAACCTAATCCTAAATATACTTGATACATTGATTAGCTCCGCGGTT
>Ga0315286_10000379_pt1 | contig 36794 bp, 43 predicted proteins | sample YL17G10_0_MG_FD_205038 | JGI IMG/M metagenome (GOLD analysis project Ga0315286, IMG submission 205038) | Sediment microbial communities from Yellowstone Lake, YNP, Wyoming, USA - YL17G10_0 | ecosystem: Environmental > Aquatic > Freshwater > Lake > Sediment | place: USA: Wyoming | collected...
GAGTTTAGCTCTTTATCCTCAATCTCAGTTGCAAAGCCAATGAGGGGCAACGTAATCGTGGCGGTGCTGTCGGGACTGTTGTCTCTGTGGGCCTCAATCGGCGGCCTGCCTGATACAATCTCCTTTGTCATCTCATTCCATAGCTTGCTCTGATAAGCATGTATGTACATATTCAAAGTCTTCCAGGGAATCCTCTTCAGTGCGCCTACAAAGTCATTCTTGTTCTTCTGCAAGTGCTCAATCACTTTCTCCTCTTCCCTGCCAATGCTTTCAAGCACCCTGTCAACTGCTCTCTTGAAATCCTTCTTAATGATAGCCTTGCCTATCTCTGCGTTGTTCTTGCTAAACCTTTGCTCACCGAAATAATTGACTATGCGATTTATGCTCTTTGGCTTTTGTGCGATGTCAAGCCCTCGGGCAATTATCTCAAAAGAATTTCCTTCAAGGTCACCAAGGCTTATAGGCTTGTTGATAAAGCCAACAAACTCAAGGCTAATATCCTTTAGCCCTAGATGCTCAATTTTCCCCTTATCAACGCCACGTATGCTTATCAGCTGCTCTGTCAAGGCTTTGCTGTCCTTGGCGCCTGCGTAGCCTATCTTTTTCCTATCAATATGAAGATTATCAGCAATCTGCTGCACAGCCCTTTCAGTAGTGTATTCTCGCTTCCTCATCCTAAAGACAGAGTACTCACCGCTAGCATCATTCACAAACTTCAAGCTAGAGTTCTCTTTGACAACAAAGTCCTCTGGCTTTTGCTTGATAAGATATTCGCTCATACAGCCCTAGAATCAGCTTTCTAATTAAAATCTTTCTAAATCAAAATGTCTGCACTGCTGCAACACTAGCCTTGCCAATCCTGTGAGTGGATATCACAGTGGTGTACTGCTCATATTCCCAGGCCAGTTCAGGATGCTCTCTTAAAGTCTGGACAATTTCCTCCTCTTCAAGCATCAAAACCATCCTTTGCTTCACTTTTAAGAAATCCTCTTCTTTCATCTCATTCCAGATAGGGCACATGTCCCTGTCAAAATGAGCAAGCACAACTTCGCCTTTTTTGCTGTTCATGAAGATGAAAGGCCAAAGCCTGCAGTCAAGGTTCCTTTCAGAGTAAATGCTGCAAAGATGAGTCTTCTCATCAAGAAAAGGGCAAACCCAAAGCTTAGGGTCGTCTTCTGACTTGATTAGTTCTACCTGGAACACCTTATCAGAGTTCTTGTAAAGGTGGAAAGCAGCATTAAGGCTAGGCTTGGCTTTCTTGGCTGAGCTGGCATTGCAGCTTACCTTTGCCTTAATCTTCTCAACTTCTGCCTTGGTGAACAAGGGAGCAAAGTAAAGTTCATCCTCTTCAAACTTGCAGCATCCCCTGCACTTCTGGCATGCGTGTTTTTCACTATCCATCTCCCTAGCGACTAGAAGGGGGTTTATAAGCTTGCTTGTTTTTAGGAGCTAAATTGGCCCTTAGAAACATTTTTATAGCTAACCGCCATCTCTCCAACCATGAACAACACTCTTTTGCTTGCAATCTGCATCATAGCCTGCCTGGTCATAGGATTCTTAGGCTCTTTTTTCACAGTCACAGGCCCTGACAGCTGGTATGCTAGCATCAAGAAGCCTTCATTCAATCCTCCTAACTGGATTTTTGGCCCTGTATGGACTCTTCTTTACATCCTCATGGGCATCTCATTATTCCTGATATTGAAGCAAGGCCTAGCCACTCCTATGGTCAAGACTGCAGTTTTGATTTTTGGAGCCCAGCTAGTGCTAAACCTATTATGGTCAGGCTTGTTCTTTGGCTTGCAAAGTCCACTCTTTGCTGCAATGGAGATAGTCCTGCTCTGGGTTTTCATACTGTTGACAATACTGTACTTTTATCCGCTCAGCAAGCCAGCAGCTTTTCTGCTCGTCCCTTACATATTATGGGTGAGCTTTGCAGCTATTCTTAATATTTCAATATACCTGCTAAACCGATAAAAAGCCTTTCTAATTTTACCTTTTTATTCTTTGATTATCAACAATATTTATAAACACTATTCATACACTCTCTCGCGATAGTTAGTGGACCAGTGGCCTAGCTGGATACAACAAAACAGCCAGAAAGGGCAACAGCCTCCTAAGCTGTGGGTCGTGAGTTCAAAAGAGCATCTGCCAATAGCAGGCTCATGAAAGTCTCACCTGGTCCGCTTATTTTTAATCAAGAATCAATCGCGGGGGTAAGTCATTAATGAAGATCACTAAGAGATTTCTTAGCATTGCATTCTCAATAATCCTGGGAGTCGGGCTTTTGGCGTTTGTGCTCTTAAAATATCCTGTCATAGAAGTCATCTCTACTCTTAGCAACATCACCCCTAAGCTGCTGCTAGGTTACCTCGCAGTCTCATTCACTATCATGATCCTTTTCTCAATCAGGTGGAGGCTTGTGATGAAGTCACTAGGCATAGACATCTCTTTGCTTGAGGCTTTCCAGTACAGGGTGATTGATTATGGGCTGAGCTACATCACTCCTTCTGGAAAAGCAGGAGGCGAGCCTATAAGAGCTGCCCTTCTCATGAGAAAAGGCATAAGCTTTCGGGAAGGCATGTCTAATGTGACAACTGACAAGATAATTGAGCTCTCAGTCTCAGTGGTGTTCTTTGTCTCAGGAATACTTTTCTTGGCGCTCGGCTACCCAATAGCGCTTGGGCTTAGGATTTTCATGATACTGGCTTCTCTTTTTTTGCTATTCCTCATATGGCAGTTCTATTACCGCATACTGCAAAAAAAGCCAGTGTTCTCATCTATGTACAGGGCCATGAGGCTGCACAAGATACCGTTCTTGGCCAAGTACCAGAACGCTGTCATAGAGTTTGAGAAGCCAATAATAAAGTTCTATACTGAGCAAAGAAAGACTTTTTTCATTGCATTATGCATAAGCATCCTCACATTGTTATGCTCCCTTATTGAGTATAAGCTTCTCCTTCTCATGCTAGGGATTGATGCTCCTTTGGGAATGGTGTTCATGGTTTTCTCAGTTGTAGGGTTTGCTTTCCTTGTGCCAGTGCCAATGGGCCTTGGAAGCCTTGAAGCATTCCAGATAGCATTGTTTTCAGTGCTAAAGATTAGCTCAGCCTCAGGAATAGGGCTTGCCATGATCACAAGAGCCAGGGACATGATATGGGTGCTATTAGGAGTCAGCCTTGCCGTCTACTTTGGTGCTTTCAAAAGGCTCTTGAAAGAAGCATTTGACAGCAGGTACAATAATCCCTTGATGAAAGCCACTGTGTTTAGGGACGGCAGGAGGCAGAGCATATCTTTCAGATTGCACAGGAAGAAATTCGAAGAAGGGTTTGTCACACTCCAAGCTATGAAAAAGAGATATTTTGACATCAACAAGCCAAAAAAGCCTGATGACTACCATACTCCAGAGCACAATAAGTTCTGGAACAAGAAATAGGATATTTCGGTTTTTTTAGATTATAGGGGGATAAAGCCAATGGCCTTGTTACTTGCCTCTGAAGCCTTAAGGATGTTTCTTAGGAGGTTGGATGTAGCTTTCAATGGAGTTGAGGAATATGGCGGCAGCGCTGAAAAGATTTGCTCCCAGATAATAAAGGACTGCTACAATCACAAAAAAGATTATTTCATGACAAGCAATGGCCATTTCTCTGAATTCTATTGCCGTGATTTTGGCTGGTGCACAGAATCTCTCATTGGCCTTGGCTATAGGAGAGAAGTCATCAGCACTCTTGCTTATGCTTTGCAGGCATTCAAGAGGCATGGAAGCATTGAGCAGTCAATAAATCCGAGCGGAAAGCCTTTCACTTTTCCCAGCAACAAATATTCTCCAGATGCCTTGGCTTTTCTAGTCCACAGCCTTAGGCTTGCCAATGCCACTTACCTGATAAACAAGTACAAGAGATTCCTTGATGAGGAGATAAAGAAATATTATGAGCTGGTGATTGATCCTTCCACTGGGCTTGTGCGCAAGGACAAGAGCTTTAGCTCAATAAAGGATTATTCAGTCAGGCAAAGCTCTTGCTATGATAACTGTGTCACAGGAATGCTAGCTCAAGACCTTGCACAGATTAAAGTGCTGGATAATCCTTTTGCCAAGCATGGTCATGATTATTCAAGACTTTTGATGAAGCATTTCTGGACAGGAGAATACTTCCTTGACGACCTCTCAGGTGACAAGAGAATCTGCGGTGATGCTAATTATATGCCATTCTGGACAGGGTTGATAACTGACAAGAAAATACTTGCCAAGGCTATAGCTTCTGTGCAAAAAGAAGGGCTGGACAAGCTCTTCCCATTGAAGTACACTGCAAAGAGGCATGAGAAGCAGAAGATGATACCACTAGAGCTCTTGGCAGGAGATTATGAGCGAGGGAGTGTAGGCGCTCACTTAGGTATGATGTTCATCAAGGTGGCTGCGATGCACGACCCTGCTCTTGCAAGAAATTACCTTTTGCAATACAAGGAAAAGATAGAGGAGAACCATAACTTTTTGGAAGTGTATGATACGAATGGAAAGCCTTTCAAGACATTGTTCTATTACTCAGATGAGGGAATGCTCTGGGCTGCTAACTTTCTTTGCATGAGCAAGAATTATTTGAGAAGATAGCCAACTCCTTTTAAATATTTATTTCCAGTCAGACCAATCATTATCTTCCTGCAAGTTTTCCCGCAAGAACGCCTTCTCATTGAAATTCAGGCTCTTATGCCTCTTGACTTTCATGGATTTCCTGAAATTGTTAGCAGCCACTGAGAACTTGATTTCCCTGCCTATCACAAAATTCTTTTTTTTCTTGATGTAGTCAAGAAAGCTTTCAACATTGTCAGCTTTGCAGGCAGTAAGAGCATGGCCTACTTCTGAGATTATATGGGCATCGCTTCCGCCTGTGTAAGCCTTGTCCTCCTTTACAGCCCAGTTAGTGGCTAGCTTATTCATCCTTGGAGGCATGGAAGCATTGAGCACCTCTATCGCTTCAATCTTCTTAAGAGTGGATTTCCTCTTGTGCTTTGCAAAGAACCTATGGCTCCTTCTAGGCGGAAGAGTGAAAGGGTGAGGTATGCTCTTGATGCAATTATAATCGTCAGCAATATCAACAACCTCTTCCATGCCAATGCCTATCTTGAAAGCGCTCACTGTCTTGGCAACATTGTACTTATGATGCTTTTTCTGGATCAGCTGCCTCTCAACATTCTTGCAATAGAAATCCCATAAGTCCCTTGATGAGTAGAAGTAGAGCAGAATCTCCTTGTTCTCGCTGGAAGCGACCTCAATGCCTGGTATGATCATCACTTTCTTCTGCTTGCAAGCTTCCATTGCACCTTCAGCCCTGCTGTGGTCTGTGATGGCAAGCGCTATCTTGAGCTCAGACGCTTTCTTTAATAGGTGCTTGATGCTTGTAAGGGAGTCATGTGAGTACTTGGTGTGGATGTGCATGTCTGCAAAAGTGTATTCCTTCCTCAAGTCTGCGAGTGCTGGTGTCCTGTAAAGAATGCGTTTGTACATATTATCTGCTCACCTTATCATAATATATCATTCATCATCATTTCTTGTGCTTGCGCAAAAGTTCCATGGCTTTTTTCCCGTCAATCCTGCCCCTGTGCTTGGCCATGAGTAGCCCCATCAAGGCATTGATTGGTGCTTCCTTGTTATCGTTTATAAGTTTTTTTATTTCATGCTCAAGCTCATCATCAGCCATGCCTTTGTACTTGTCAAAATCAGGAGCTTCTCCTTGCGCAATATTGGCTAGAAGCTCAAAAACTGCACTTGCAGGTATGTCATTCTTATTAGCCCTTGCTAATACATCCAGATGCTCTAATACATCAATATCCTTCTTGAACCTGGCCTTTATCTCCTTGGGAGCATTGATGACAATATCAGCGATGAACCTTGGCTGGAGCTTGGCAAACTCCCTGACCAGCTTGATGAAATCAATCTCCTGCTCAACAATCTCTTTGGCAAGCTCATGGCTGAGCTTGAAATCAGAAGCTAATTCCTTGATCTTCTCATCAATGGTCTTGATGCTGGCAATGCCTTCCAGCTCAGGGATGATAGTGGGGATGTCAGTCTCAGGATACATCCTGTCAGCGCCAGGCATGGGCCTTAGAAAGCTAGTGGTGAAGTCATCCTCTGCTTTCCTTACTTCTTGCTCAACCTTCTTGTCGGCTTGCAACAGCTTGAGCTGCCTCTCCGTCTCATAATCAATGATCTTGACAATGCTCCTCAAATCCTGGAATCCTTTGATCTCAACCCTTGCTCCTCCTTTTATGCTAAGGTTGATGTCCTGCCTTATAGTGCCGATGCCTCTCTTGCAAGCGCCAGTGCTCCTGAGGATCATGCCTATCTTGGCAGCCACTTCCTTTGCCTCTTCAGGAGAGGATATGTCTGGCCCGGTGGCTATCTCTATCAAGGGTATTCCTAGGCGTGAAAGATTATAAACATCATATTCTTTTGCCCTGTCAACAATCTGGCAAGCTTCTTCCTCAAGGCATAATGTGTCAATGCGGATTTTCTTTTGGTTCACTTCTAAAAAGCCGTCAACACCAATAAGCATGGTCCGCTGGAAGCCAGAAGTGTTAGAGCCGTCAATCACAGTCTTTCGCATCACCTGGATTTCATCTACTATGGTGCAGTTGAGCATCTTGGCAACCATCAACACTGCCCTTAATGCTTGCTGGTTCATTGGGTGAGGAGGCTCTTCATCAAGCTCAACTTCGCAATTGATATCGTCATAGCCCTGATAGATAAAGTATTTCTGTTTTTTCTGCTCATGCAAAGCAGCCTGGTCAACTTTTCCTTCTTCGCCAGCGCTAGCACGTAGCCTCCTAGTGACTGTGAAGCCAGGGTTGTCCTTGCGAATCTCAGTAGGGCAGTGGCAGAAAAGCTTCTTGCCTTCTAGCTGCTGGTGGATTTCTATGCCGCACTTGAATCCTAGCTCATTATAATCAAATGACATTTGAGTTAACCACTACGTTTTCTTTAATTTATAGTCAATAAAAAATATACTTAGGCATTTTTCTTTGCGAGTTAACCACTACATTCTTTCATATCAGGAAACTCTCTTTCTCGCTCCTCTCAGAAATCTCTCTCCTCAGGTCTTTTTCAAAGAGCGCCTTTATCTCCTCTTTCTTGTAGTTGCTTAGCAGCCATGCCAGCTTGATATAAGCAGTCTCAGGAGTCATGTCAGCATAGTTGCCTATGATTCCCATGCCTAATTGCTCTCTTCCTGTGCTGTAAACATTCATGTCAATCCTGCCATAAATTGTTTGGCTCGTCATCACCACAGGCATCTTCCCTGCCAGGTGCTTGAGTGATTTGCCGATCTCAGCGTTCTCCTTGGTGTGCTCATCAACCTCTGAGAACCCCATGTGGCCTAGGCCAGTGCCCTCGATGACTAAGCCGTCATAATCCTTATAGCTTTCAAGAGCATCAGCGAACATGTTAGGGATTGACTTGACAAGGCCTACTTTTATGTTCTCATTGAAAAGCCTAAGCTTGGAATCTTCCTTGCTCTTCTTCAAATCCTTCACCCACTCAATCTTCTTGCTGGAATAATCAACTTTTGCAACAAGCCCTTTGTTAATCGGGCGGAAAGCGTCTCTCCTGCTGGAATGCATCTTTCTCACATTGACTCCTTCGATTATCAAGCAGCTCTCATCACTGGTGTTCTCGTGCATGCACACAAACACTCCTCCTGCCTTGCAGTGCGTGATGAACACTGCTGCGCTGAGCAGGTTGCTGGCAGAGTCACTGCTAGGCCTGTCACTGCTCCTCTGGCTGCCCACCAGGACGACAGGGATGCTGACATTCTCAAGAATAAAACTAAGAGCTGCTGCAGTGTAATGCAAGGTGTCTGTGCCATGGGTCACAATAATCCCTTTAGCACCTTCCTTGGCTTCGTGCTCAACTGCCTTTGCAATAAGGTTGTAATGCGAGAAGCGCATGTTCTCAGAGAGCATGTTGCTGATGAGCCTGCTGTTTATGTTAGCAAGATTTTTGAGCTCAGGGAACAATGCAAGGATATCCTCGGGAGTGAACTTGGCGATGACTGCTCCTGTGTTGTAATCGACCTTGCTGGCAATGGTGCCACCAGTGTGCAGTAATGATATCAAGGGAAGCTTGTCATTCTGGCTTTCTTTTGAGTGCTTCTCTTCTCCTGCTTCATGCTTAGGAGCGCCAAGGCTTTTCTTGTCCTTGATATTCCTCTTGGCAATCCCGACATTATAGCCGCTGCCAAGCTTTAACACCAAGAAATCCTTCTCTTCCTTGATGAACACTCCCTTGAACTGCTGAGAAGCAGTGATTATTTCAACTAGCTCTCCTTGCTTGAACATTGTTTTGGCCTTGCTATCCTTATTTTCTTTTCTTCTTTTTTCCTGCGAACTGCTTTGTGGCTCTTTTCTCCAGCGCCATGGCTTCCTTCTTTATCTTAGCAGCGCTGTCATGCAGGAATCTCACAGCCTTCTTGTCATAGCCCTTCTCATGCATCTTCTTGGCAGCGTAAATGGCTGCTCCAATGGCTGCTGCTGCAGCTGCCACGCCAACAATAATCTTAGTCTTCTTGCTTACCATCCTAATTCACCTCATCCTATCCCTTAAGTCATCCTTATAAACATGATTATATAAAGTTTGCGCTACTCCTCTACTAATTCATCCTTTAGCTTCACCTCAACAGATTCTACTCCTCTTATCTTACCCAGCTCTTTTTTTATGCTAGAGCTTATATTGTCCTTCAAGGGGCAGTAAGAAGGCAGGTTGATAGTCACTGTTACTGCGCTGCCTTGGATTTCAACATCTTCTGGCTTCAAGCCAACAATCTCAGCCAGAGGAGCATCCCTTTCAGGGTCCTTTATGTTATTGAGGACTTTCATGACTGAATCCTTGCTAAGTTCAAGGTTTCCAGCTCGGCCCTCGCTAGTCAAGACCACGCTTCCAGTCATAGGCTCAGGAAATGCTTTTGTGAGAAAAAACACTGCTGCCACTAGCAAGCCAATGCCAATCCATAAAAAAAACGTTTTTTTATTCATAAACATCATTCTTGAGAGCTTATAATCTTGTTTTTTGCCTGTTGCTTTATTAATTTTATGCCTTAATGCTTTTTATTGCTATCCCCTACCTGCACAATGCAACTGCGGGGTTGCTTGTAGCCACTGCAAGAGCCCTGCAGGCGCAACACTTCAAAGGAGTTCCCTTTGACACTTCTAGCGGTATGCTAAGGCACACCAGGAAAGGTGTTGCTGCCACTAACACCAAAGCCAAGGCCTTAAGCTTCTTGCTTTTCATTTTCATATTTTTCTACCTCTTAGGTTTTATTAAATCTTTTCAATTCAATCAGTTCACAATCAAATAGCAATCATTCTCTATGTAGACTATCTGGTTTGCAGCAGGCCTGTTCATGCCAGTCACATTGATGGTGGCGTTGAACCTGACATAGCCGGTGCTGGTGAAGTTCAGGTAGCCAGTGGTGATGTCGCAGTCAGCTGTGATATTGCAGCTATGGCTCATGTTGATCATCCAGTCAGTTGCTGCTCCTGGGCAGATGCAGGAGCTTAATGATTGCAGCACCAAGCTTATGAACCTGTTGGTTGTCATGTTCACTGTTGTTGCGATTTAAGCCTAAGCCTTTATAAAAAGCCTACAAAAGAGGCAAGCTCTTTTGAGGCTCGAAGAAAAGCATAAGCTTTTCTAGAGCAAAGGAACTCTGTTCCTTTTGCTCCAAAAGCCGCAGCTTTTGATAGCCTTAAGGGAAAAAATGCGAAACAGAAAAATGATATTTTTCGTTTCGCCAGACTAAAAACTAATCAAATCTAATCTAAACAAAAATCTAGAACTAAATCATCCGCAGTAGCTGGGCCTTTGGCCTGGGAGAAAACCTTTAGTTTTCTAACAGCTCAGTGTCCTAGCCATAGTACGAAGGACGCTGATCCTTCATCTCCTTGCCCCTGGCAGCCCTGAAAGTCTTCTCTAGCTCAGCATATGCTTCTTCAATGTCCTTGGTAGCAGATGGCCTGACTTTTGCAAGAGCATCCTCAAAGTGCTTCATCTTGATAGTCTTGGCTTTCATATCTTCACGCAAAGCGAATATGGCTGCTTCTCTTGCAATGCTTTCAATATCAGCGCCAACATATCCTTCTGTCTTATCAACTAATTCATCCATCTTAACATCCTTGTCAAGAGGCATTCCCTTAAGATGCACTGAGAATATCTCTTTTCTTGTCTTCTTGTCAGGTACCGGCGCAAGAATAATCCTATCAAACCTGCCAGGCCTTAATAGTGCCGTGTCCATTATGTCAGGCCTGTTGGTAGCACCTATAATGACAATATCATTTAATTCTTGTAAACCATCCATCTCTGTGAGCAATTGATTGACAACTCTATCAGTTACATGGCCGTCATCTCCTCCGCCTAAACCTCTCCTTGGCGCTATGGAATCAATTTCATCGAAGAATACGATGGTCGGGCTGGTCTGTCTTGCCTTCTTGAAAACCTCGCGCACTGCTTTCTCGCTCTCACCCACCCATTTGCTAAGCATTTCAGGTCCTTTTACAAGTATGAAATTTGCCGCAGATTCATTGGCAACAGCTTTTGCTAGCAGAGTTTTTCCTGTTCCAGGAGCTCCATAAATCAATACGCCTTTCGGAGGTTTGACTCCCATCCTCATAAAATCTTCCTTATTCTTAAGAGGCCATTCAACAGCCTCTTTTAGCTCTTGCTTGACGTTCTCTAACCCGCCTATGTCGGCCCACTTTACGTTCGGTATCTCTACGAGGACCTCTCTGAGTGCGCTTGGCCTTACAACCTTAAGAGCTTCATTAAAATCTTCCTTTCTTAATACGAGTTTATCTAATAATTCTTGGTCTAGAGCCTCTCCTTCTTTGAGATTCGTGTCCCCAATTTCCCTTCTCAGGACAATCATGGCAGCTTCTCTTGCTAAAGAGGCTATATCAGCACCAACAAACCCATAAGTTCTGCCCGCAATAAGTTCTAAATCTTTTGGGACTCCTTCTTGAGTTGATTTTTTAACGGTATCTGCAGGAACATTGAATTTTGATAATTTTTTATATAACTCGCTTCTATTATCAAAGTTAATTCTCGGATCCGTTCTTGGCAATTTTCGCTCTAAATCATCGTATATCATTATTTCATTTGTTAGGTTTATGATTTCGTTTTTTTCCTTGCAAAGCTTGTTTCTTAATTCGGAAATCTCTTTTATATCATTTTTTAATTTGTTCAAATCATTATTCAGGATTTCTAGTTCCCTTTCTGATTCTTTGATTTTTCTTGTTCCACTAATGAACAGATTTTGTAGTTTAGCGAGATAATTGTCGTCTGCTTTTTTTTCTTGTTCTTTTTGTTGTTCTTTTAGATTTTTTAATTTTTCATTAAGTTCATCCATGCTCTTTTTAGTAGAATTAGCTTTTTCTCTTAAAGTGTTGAATTTATGATTAAGGTCTTTTTCTTTTTCTTCCATGACAACTAAAATGTTTTTTTGGACTATATTCCCATATAAAGAGCCAATCATAGGCATATTTCTCGTGTGTATCTTCATTATCTGAAGCCTACCTATTTCATTAGGCACCCCTACCTCAATCTCCCTGTCAAACCTTCCTGGCCTTCTGAGCGCAGGGTCAAGCACATTAGGTATGTTGGTGGCTGCTATGACTATGACTTTGCCTCTTGATTGCAGCCCATCCATTATTGCCAGCAGCTGGGCCACTACTCTTTTCTCTACTTCGCCCTTGCTCTCTTCCCTCTTGCTTGCAATGGCGTCAATCTCATCAATGAATATGATTGAAGGAGCGTTCTTCTCTGCTTCCTCGAATTTCTTTCTCAGGTTCTCTTCTGACTGGCCATAATACTTGCTCATAATCTCAGGACCATTGATCAGAATAAAGTTGGCATTGGTCTCATTGGCCACTGCTTTTGCCAGCAAGGTCTTGCCCGTTCCTGGAGGCCCATGCAATAGCACTCCTTTTGGAGCTTCTATTCCTAGTCTCTCAAAGATCTCTGGGTGCTTCATAGGAAGGTCTATCATCTCTCTTACCTTCTTCAGTTCCTCATCCAGGCCCCCTATATCCTCATAACTAACATCAATAGGTTTTTCCTCAGAAACTTCTACAGCCTTGGGGTTGAATGTGACATTGGTGTTCTCAGTTATTAGCACTGCCTGTTTTGGCTCACAGTTCACAACCACAAACTTTAAGTCGCCAAGGCCAAATCCCATTACAGTCTCGTTGAGCATGCTAAACGCTTCATCAAAGAAAGGATGGCCTGCCATGGTATTTCTTCGCCTGCTAGTGCCGCCCAGGCTGACTATGTCTCCCTTGACAACAGCCCTTCCAAGCAAGCCCTGCTTAAACATATCAGGGTTTGCTCTAATCATCATCCCTTCTCGTGCAGGAGCCACAGTGACGGATTTTGCCTCCTTCACATCAGCCTTCTTGATTATGACAAACTCTCCTATGCTGGTCTTGGCATTCCTCCTGATGAGGGGGTCTGTTCTTATGATATTCAGGCCCATGTCTCCGGGAAGCGCCCTGTCAGCAATGCCTACAGTAGACCTTTCGCCTTTTATCTCAATGATGCTTCCAGGCCTGACATCTATCTGCTTTAGATAGCCAGTGTCAATCCTGACAATCCCCTTGTTCACATCATCCTGAATAGCTTCTGCAACCTTTAGCTTGACATCCTTTGGCATTTTATCCTCTAGCCAGTGAAAGAAGCAGGTATTTATATAGTTTTGGATAGGGGAGGGCGCACTTCCTTTTTGGGTTGCTCGTACTTAATCCTGAACTCAGGAGCTCCCTCGTTTAGCTTCAGGTAGAGCTCAACATTGATTTCTGTCTTCTGAGGAGGCCCTCCTCTGTGGCGGTAGATTGCGCTGTCCCAGCTCTCCTTGTGGACATACCTTTCTGCCTTACCCTCCAGTGTAGCTTCCTTTGCCTCGCAAGACAAGGCTTTCTCAGCGAGTTCCTCAATCTTGCACCGGGGTATATTGATGATATCGATATCAAAATCCTGCTTGCACGGCTCAGCCTTGGCATAGTGCTTTATGATATAATTAGCTGGCTTTTTCTTCTTCACAACCAGATAAGGCTCTCCATCTTGCATTGGCAGCTTGTTGAGCTCTTCAAGAACATTATCAATGGTTTGCTTTCCCATATCAACCCCTCCTCACCAATCTTATTGCTGATAAGATTAATATATACTGCTAATGGGGTTGTTAGGTTAAATATTTTTCTACTAAGAAAAGCTTAGGCCTTACCTATCATCCCTGCTTCTCTGGCCATAATGGCTTCTATTTGGGCCTTGCCCTCCTCTTGGCCGAAAGCCTGACCTGGATTGGCCGTGGCTGTCTTGTTGAAACCTGCGTGGCCCAGGCCTGCCTTGACCATCGCCTCTGCCTTGTCCATACCCTCTGCCTTGCCTTCCATCCCTGCCTCTTGAGCCTCTTGGCTCACGCCTCAGGCCAAAGTTAAGCTGAACTCTTTCAAAAGTAGGCAAAGGCTCGCACTCTATCTGTAGCGAGCTGTCGCTTTGCACTGCCCTGAAATTATCATGGTCCCTGCTTGCAAGTATGCTAACAGCCTTGCCTTCATGGCCTGCTCTCGCAGTCCTTCCAACCCTGTGGATGTAATCCTTGCTGTTCTTTGGGATGTCGTAATTATATACGTGGGAGACTCCTTTTATGTCAAGCCCTCTTGCAGCTACGTCTGTGCATACCAGCACATAAACTTTTTCGCTGTTGAAGCTGTCCATTGCCCTGTTTCTCTTGGCCTGGGAGAATCCTCCGTGGATAGCCATGGATTCAACTCCGTTCTTTCTCAGGTTCTTGGCTACAAAGTCAGTGTTTATCCTTGTGTTGCAAAACACCATCACTAATCCTGCTCTCTCGTTCTTGAGCAAGTGCACGAGCAGTGAGAACTTCATGTTGTCAGGCACGTCATAGTATACCTGCTTTAGCTTGGAAGCGTCTACGTATGACTCTGCCACTAAATTAACTGGAGAGTTCATGTACCTCTTTGCCAGGTGGACTATCTCCTCGTACATCGTGGCTGAGAATAACAGGGTCTGCCTTTTTCTTGGGCATTCAGCTATTATCTTTTGCACGTCGTCAATGAATCCCATGTCAAGCATCCTGTCTGCTTCGTCAAGCACTAATATCTTTATATCGCGCAAGTTGATGGTCCCTCTTCCAACGTGGTCGAGTATCCTGCCAGGAGTGCCTACTACTACGTCTGCAGTCGGCAATCCTTCAATCTGAGGATTGATAGATACTCCTCCATAGACAGATATTATCCTTAGGGGCTTGTATCTTGAAAAGACAGCCATTGCCCTGGTTATCTGCTCTGCAAGCTCTCTTGTAGGCGTGACTATCAATGCCTGCAAGCCTTTGCCTTTTTCGCATTCCTTGATGATGCCTGCGCCAAATGCCAGGGTCTTGCCTGAGCCTGTGGCTGACTGAGCAATCACATCCCTTCCTGCAGTCACATAAGGTATTGCTTTTACCTGTATCTCTGTCGGTGCTGTAAATCTTTGTTCTTCTATTGTCTTTATCACTGGTTCTATAATGCCCAGTTTTCTAAACTGTTCCATTTTTGTTTCATCTAAGAAAAAGCAAGCAAGCCCTAGAGCTTGCGAGTTCAGAAAAAATTTATTTTTTCTGTTGGTAAAAAATAATGATTCGAACTTGAATATTATCGCGCGCCATTACCTAATTGCCTTTTCTTATACGCCTCGTATTTGTTTTTTGTTTTTTTGTGTTTTTACGCGCTTTATAGCCTAGATTACGCTGTTTATTTATAAGCTTTATGCAAAAAGCCTTGTCCGCAAGCCTTTAGGGTGTTCAGAAACTTTGTTTCTGACACACCAAAACCTTTATGAGGTTTTGATTGAACAAGGCGACATTCGCAAGCTTCGCTTGCTCAGTCCCCTATAGGCAGATTTATATATCTCCATTTATCTCGCATTATCATGAATCTATTGTTCAATATATTGGTGCTTGCCTATGCGAGCGTGGGCTTGGTGCAGACTGTTGGTTACTGGCCTACGTTGCGGGACCTTTATTATAAGAAGAAGAAAAGCGCCAACATCTCATCATACGCAATCTGGGCTTCTTGCACAGGAATAACTTTTCTCTACGCTATGTTCATCCTTCCAGACTTGCTCTTCCAAGTGGTATCTGGGCTAGAATTCGCTTCTTGCGCAGCAATACTTATTTTTAGCATAAGGCTGAAGAATGCGGCTTGAGAATTTTTTAACCACTAATTAGTAGTTTCTGAACGAAACCTTTATAAATTACATTCTGTTTCTCACCGCCATGATTGAAACAACCTTATCAGTGGAAGATTTGGCTCAGTATTCCGAGTTCAACAGATTGGGAGAGCTTTATTTCCCTCATAGCTATGGGGAGAGTAATCCTTTTACAAGAAATTTTAGGATAAATCTCAAGGATTTCTTTAATCTTGCAACTGAATGGAGAGATGATCAACCAGGAATACCCTCTGGTGAAATCGCCGCTATAGTGGCCTACGGCCCTGCTGTACAATATCCGGATTACAATGAATTAGAGAAATCAGTAAGAAAATATTGGCTTGCTGGGCCTAAAGTTAAAAAAACAGTAAGAGTCCCTATAGACCCGCTAGATGCTGATTTCCTCGAAATCACCTGGCATGATTCTGGAAGGGCAGTCTCAAAACCAGCTTTTATACAATCTTATAGTGATCAAGCGCCTGGTGGAAGCGGCGACTCCGCGTTGGTTTATGGAGGAATACGCATCTTATCTAAAGGTATTGAGCAGATTAAAGAGGACTTACAAAAGGATAATCCGGCCATAATTTCAGCCTTGAAACAAGGAGTTCCTGTGTTATACGGTAATAGTAGATTCAGCTTCCAGAACACACTTGGTATTCTGAGTGAAAACCCAAGGAAAATTAACTGGAATAAGGACGGGGAAGGAAATCTAATTGGCAAGATAGAATAAGTCCGGCCTAAAATCAGTCATTATTAGTTTCTTAGGATTTCAAGATGGATTTATAGCACTAGTATTCTATGATTTTGTCGCTGAACATAGACTGTATTATGACCTTGCCTGCGCCTTTCACTACCTCGCCAATAACATCTGCCTCTGCTATTTCTGAGATTATTTTCATAGCGTCTTTCTCCTTGGCTCCAAGCACAAATCCTATGCCGCAGTTGAAGGTCTTGTACATCTCCTCGTCAGAAACTCCCCTTTCGCGCAGCTCATAGAATATTTGCTGGGGCTTGAGATTATGGTTGCGATTAATCTTGGCATCTAGCCCTGGCAATAAGTCTTTCAATTTGGTGAAGGCTCCTCCTGTGATGTGCATCATGCCGCTTATGCCGTACATTGCGTCAATCCTAAATATGTCATCGATATAAATTCTCGTGGGCTCGTTGAATGCAGGCCTGTACTCACCCTTGAACACTTCCCTTACCTTGGTGAATCCATTGGAATGCAGGCCACTGCTGCCTAAGCCTATAAGCACATCCCCTTCGCTGAAGTGGTTGGGCTTGTGGTCAGTCACAAAGCCGGTCATGGTTATGCTTATGTCCATGCCTTGCATGTTGTCGTGTATCGAGGTCTCTCCGCCTGTCATGGCTATCTTCCTTGCCAAGCACTCCCTTGCAAGGCTTTCCACTATTTCTATTATGGCTTCTTTGTCGTCTTGCGGTATCATTATGTGGTTGCTGAGCTTATATGGTGTTGCCCTCATTATTGCCATGTCATTGAGGTTCATGGCGAGGGCGTCAAGGCTCGCATTGCCGAATGTGCGCTTGTTCCAGTGATACACTCCTTTGGTGCCTATTCCGTCTGTGTGGTCAACCTCTGGATAGTTTAGCTCGAACTCTATGAGAGGGTATGTTCCCGGCCTTACAGTCACATACGGTGTGTCCCATGTTTCTTGTATGATCTTTAGAATCTGGTGCTTGTAGGGCTTGGTTGGGTCGTACATATCTTTAGCTAGTGGGCTTTGGATTATAAAACAGTATGCTCACTCAAACTATTTTGTAGCTACCTATCAATAGTAAAAAACAAAAGGTTTATAAATAACAGCCCTTTCTTAGCGACTATGGAAACATTGAAGCCTAATGCAGATAAAAGAATATTATACGTCACCAAGGATGTATTCCAGGACTTGTCTGAGACTAGGCCAAGCGAAAGCGGATATATTGTGCTATACCGTCCTGAGGAGACAAGAGACTACTACACCCTTGGACTGGCCAGAGTAGGGGTGAGGGACCACCTAAAGCCAGTATCAATAGACACCAAGGCCATAGAATACATAATCAATAACCCCGACACAACCATAGCCCATTACATGAACATAAGCAAGTTATCTGACATGGCAGATAACTTTGGCATCGTAGCAGGACTTTACGCTGCAAGCCAGGGAAGCCTAGATATTTTTGCAGAGGTGAAAGACAAAAATCCAGATTTTTTCCAGCTAGTGAGATGCTATGGCTACCATGCCTTTCCAATGCCTTTCAAAAGAATAGATAACAACACGCTTCTAAGGTTTGAGCAAAGGGTAAGAGAGCTCAACTACGAATTAGCAGGCTTAAATAGTCCTGGCAAGATTTAGCTCAAAAAGCATTATCACGTCAGAATCAAGGCTATAGCCTTCTGCTTTTCTCACTAATGTATCAGCGACAAACTTCACATCCTGGTAAAACTGCTTCTGAGCGAGGATGTTTAGCTGCATCCTAAGCTGCTTCAGGTCCTTGCTATATTTCCTTTGTATGCGCTCAATAGAGCCAAGAATCTGCTTCTTGAAATTGTTCACATGCTCCATGTAGCGCTTGTTGTCAATCTTGAAATCATCCACCCCAAGCCTGTCGCACTGTTCAATGAACTTTTTCTCAAGCTTGTCGCGAAGGCCAAGGACATCATCATTGTACTGCTTGATGAGCTCTCCTTGCTTTTCAGGAGTCCAGGAAGCAGAGTCTTTCAATACCTCATCATAGCGCCTGAGCAATCTCTTGACAAGAGAATCATTATCAGCGATGAGCACGTCAAACACCAATTTTCTTGGGATAAGGTCGACAAGAGGGCTTATCTTGCGCTCCCAGTCGCTCCTGTTGAGGTTGGTAATGTGCTTGACTTTTGAAGCTTCAGCCAAAAACCAGGCAATAAGATTTTTTGCCTCCTGAGAGATCTTGTAGTCATCAGCTTTCTTGATGAGTACTTGGAGCTCATACCTGTTGACTTCAGTCAGGTAATAGTTCTTTGCGTCAATCAGATGCTTTAGCAGTTCTTTCTCATTGAACTGCGCAAGGACCACAATTATGTTGGTGTCAAGGGTGAAAAGCCGCGAGTTGAAAGCCCGCAATACAAAAGCCTTGGCTTTCTTATGCTCCTCTTCAAACTGCACGTTCCTGGAGATGTAATCAAGCAAGCCCATGAAATCATCATTGAGGCTAGAACTATTTAAACATTTGCATAATTGGCAAATAAGAAAAATCTAGAAAATAAAAAAATTTATTCTGTCGCTTACTTCTCCTTGGTCTGGCCTACCTTGGGCAAAGGTATTGGCGGAGGAAGGTTCATGTCCTTGCTCAGTATCAATGCCTCGATATTGCACTTGGAGAGCACGTAGTTGAGCACAGAGTTCATCATCTCCTGATCAAGCTTCTTGTTCTTCTTCCAGTTCTTGAGGATATCCTCGGTCTTGTCCTTGTCAATAAGGTAGATGACCTCTCCCTCAAGCAGAATCTTGCCGATGTTAGGGTCGTAAGTGGAGGAAAACTCAAAATCCAGCTTCAACGCCTTCTTGGCAGTGTTGATGTTGAGCTTGGTCTCCTCGACATTCTTTATTCCGACATTATTGTTGATGCTGACCTTGCCCTTCACTGGGTTTGACTTCTCCACAAGCATCTTGGTAAAGCTAAATCCGATAACTGTCATGACTAACACCTCACATGTTTTGTTTTTAATCTTTTTTCAAAGAAAGGATAAGGGCTTTTTAAAGGTTGCTGTTTTGGAAAAACTGCGTGTCAAAGACGACTCTCAATCCACTATTTTTATAAACCCTTAATTCTTCCATAGGCTTATCATGAGCAAAGTATACCTTATCAAGGAAGCAAAGTCAGAGAAATACGAGCAACTGCTTGAAAGGGAACTAAAGGATAATTTCAAGCCTGGCATGAAAGTAGCTTGCAAGCTTCACATGGGTCAGGATAAGGGGATGTTTTCCCCTGAGCTTGCAAAAAGGTCAATAAGCGTTCTTCTCAAGCTTGGGTGCAAGCCTTTTCTTTTTGACACTCCTGTGAATTATCCTGGGCCAAGGCACACTGCTGAAGGATATCTTGCGCTGGCAGCAGCTCATGGGTTTTCAGAGCAAGCTATGGGTTGTCCTGTGATTATACCTGACAATTATGTCAATGTCAAGACTGAACATATGGAGGTTGAGGTCACAGATGCACTCAAGTCAGCTGATGCGATGTTAGTATTAACTCATGTCAAGGGCCATCCTGGCAGCGGTGTTGGCGGGGCCATCAAGAACCTAGCCATGGGCTGTGTTTCTCCTAAGTCAAAGGGTGACCAGCACTGCCTTGCAATCCCTAAAGTAGTTGATGAGGATTGCACTGCCTGCGGGCTTTGCGAAGAAGTATGCCCTTTCAAAGCAATAAAAGTCGAGGAGAAAGCTGTTATTGATTGTGAAGGGTGCGGTGGCTGTTCCACTTGCTTGCATAATTGCCCTAACAATGCTCTAGTATCTGACGTCACTTTTGATACATTGCTAGCAGAGGCTGCTTTTGCAGCGCTTAAGCTGATGAATGGCAAGCCAGTGTTCTATATCAATGATGCCAGGAGCATCACAAAGCTTTGTGATTGCTTTGGCAACCCAGAAAAAATGATTGCAAAGGATGTCGGAGTATTACTAGGAACAGACATCATCGGTGTGGAGATGGCAAGCGTCGACTCTGTCATCAACCAGGAAGGAAGTGATGTTTTCAAGGAAACGCATAGCCATGACCCTTACATCCACATAAAAGAGGCAGAGAAGCTTGAGCTAGGCAAGTCAGATTATGATTTAGAAGTGGTGTAGGCATGGCTAGCAAGGCAAGGATTAATTATTGGGTGGATGTCGGGCTAGTAGCCTCATTCATTCTTTCAATGATTACAGGCCTTATCAAGTGGCCTGGTTTTTCTAGGATTACAGGGATTTCTTACACTTTCCTTCCAATGCTGGAGATAAGCATTATCCACGACTGGAGCGGTCTTATAATGGTTGCATTGGTGCTTTTGCACATCATACTGCATTTTAACTGGATGATAGCTATGACCAAGGGACTTTTCAAGAAAAAAAGGAGTTGAAAAATGAAGAGGATAATTAGCTTAGCGGTAATCCTAATCATAGCATTTGTGATTGCAGGATGTTCTTCAAAGCAGGCAGTTGAAAATACCCAAACACAAGGACAGGCAGTGCTGCAAGAGCAGAATCAAGAGCCTGCTAGCCAGGATGCGTTTGTGCAGGAAAACAGCTGCCCAAGAGGAGTTACTGACGACCCTTACCCAGGAGACTGCTGGCAGTACGCTGACCAGAACCAGGACAGCCTTTGCGACTTAGGGCAATGATTGACCAATTATTTTTCTTTTCTTAGAATTAGCTCAGTACTGCGGGCTCCAGTGGTAATCGTCATCTTTTCTCACATAGCCCCTGATTCTCAGAGAAAGCAGTGTTTCATAGGCTAGGTGAGATGCTGGCGATGGTATTATGAGCTCTTCTTCATCGCAAATTCCTGATTGTATCTGCGATAGTATATTGAGTTCAGAAGATTTTAGTGATATCCTTGCTTCGAGAAGCTGCTCCTCTTCTTCCTCTCTTCTTTTTGCAGCTTCCTCTTCTAGATTTATTTCTCGCTTTCCCACTTAGCTCTTCTTGGCAAAGCTCGTATTTAAACTTTCCTAATTTTCATTTCCTAATTTTCATCTACTGGTTTGCCAGCTGCCACACCCTTTCGAATTCCTTGAGAAAAAGGCTAGCTATCTTCGGATCGTGGATTATGAGGATGTTCTCGTCATTCTTGCTTGTGCCTGCGCTTGTTGGGTTATAGCTTCCAAGCACCACTGTCTCGTTATCGATGATGAACACCTTGTGGTGTAGCTTGTATTGGTTGCCGTCAAGCTTCACATCCATGCCGCTGCCCAGCATCTTTGAGTATTCGCTGTACTGCTTCTTGCTGTTGTACTGGCTCTCATCAAACACCCCTTTGATGTCCAGCTCATTTTTCCTGGATACTATGTAATCCCCGAGTGGATCTGACGTGAAGCTGAAGGTCATGAAATAGATTCTCTCCTTTGCATTTTTCAGCGCTCCAAGGACTTTTCCCTCGCAGCCATCATCTGGGCAGAAATAATTCTCTAGCAGATTGCCGTTGAATATTATCTTCTGGTAAACTGTCGGATTGTTTTTTCCCTGGCTTTTGAGCTCTTGAAACTCTGCCTCGTAGTTCTTTTTCAGGTAATCTGAGCTTATGATGACTAGGTTGTTGTCGTTCTTGAAAAAGTCATTTTTGGTGGGGTTGACTGAGCCTGTTGCTATGTAGTCCTCTCCGCTGATGTTGTAGAAAAGCCAGAATTTGTCGTGCATGAGCCCAGCGCTGCCAACCTTCTGGCCTAGCCCTGCATAGTTGTCCTCGAATATGAGCAGCTCTGCATCATGGCTTTTTAGCGTAGCTATCAGTTTCTCGCTATCAAGGTCATAGAGCGCTGCCTTGACTTGGCTTGCAGCTGTTACCATCTGCTCTAATCTTGACTCGCAATCAGTTGTTTTTGAGAATAAGACTTCTATTGTGCCGTTCTCTTTTGGTAGGTTAATGTTTTGCTTGGAACACCCAGTGTAGCCTATGCTTGCCGCTGTGAGCATCGCTACTATGCCTATTGTCGCAAAGAGCTTTTTCATGTCCATGCCTCAAAGAAAGGGGAGCTGCTGCTTAATATAATGCTATGGTTTTTTTTCGGAAAGATTGGTGTGATCTACGGATTATTTTCCCTTGACAATGTCATACTTGCTTATTGAGAAAGCCTTTTTGTTCCTTTGCAACCAATCTTCTATTCGCTTTTGGTTGATGCCTTCCCTGTAAATCTTGCTGTAGATGAAGTTCAGGTCTTCCCTGTTATAGTAGAAGATGTTCCTGCCATTGCCTTGGTGTATTATATCTACAAAATATTTCTGCCCTGGCTTTAGCAAGGATTGGCATTCGCTTATCTTGACTATATCCCCGACTGTCGGTATTTTTCTTTTCCCAGGATGGTTGTGCTCCCTTCCTTGCATGTAGCCATTTATCTTTTTCACAAATTTCTGAGTTAGCATGGAGCGGTCGTGAGTTGTTATGAGCTCGTATTGTCGGCTGGCTTTTGCCTCAAGGCTCCTGAACTCTTCTAGGCAGGTGATGAGTATCCTCTCTTTCCTTGGAGTGATGAGGTCTGTGAGGGTTATGCATTGCTCTTCCTCCACCCCCTTGGCGATGGCGCACATCTCAAACCTTTCTTTCGGCCTTTCTTTGAGCATGGAGAAGAATTCCCTTGACTTCTCAAGGTAGGATTCGTATACTCTAAGCTCTGGCCTTCTCATGCATTTTTTCTGGGCTTTCCCCTTTAAATACTTTATTTGTCATCATTATGTAGTGGAAATTCAGCGAAAGGTTTAAATATAGGTTTATCTATTCCAAAGTGAATAAAAAAGAAGGATTATTTTCATCGGGGATTGATACCATAAATCTACACTAGAGGGACAAGCCAAAAATTTATGCTCACCTCTTTTTCCCGGGAAGACCTCGTACTGAGGTCTTCTTTGGGTTTATCACTTAAGCCGCAGGCATAAAGCCCTAAATTGATAGAATGGCAAGCGTTCTCAAAGCTTAACGCCTTGGGTTTCTGGGCTCCTTTCGTATGACGCCCTTCCTGGAAAGCGCAAGTCCCACAACCACTCCAAAGAGGAAGAATGAAAGCCCAAAAGCCACCAGGTCATAGTTCACATAAGGAAACTCAAACTCCTTTTTAGGGAAATAAATCTCAATGTTGCCTAGCTCCAATGCATACTCTGAAAAGATAAGGCTCACAACAGGCTCATTGTTCTGCCTGAGGGAATTGGCATACTCATAATAGCTATAGCCCATGATCGGGAAAAATCCCCTGCTCTGTTCCTTGGCGATAAGCTTTTTTGCAGCCTTGAGCTTCTCATCAGCTAGCTGCTCTACCTGCTCCTTGCTCACAGAAATAGTAGAAAGCAAGAGATTGGACTCTGCCTTTGCAAAGCTGGCCTTGAAAAGGCACATCTCATAATTCTCACCTGATGAAAATCCATAAGCCTGGTCAATGCTTGCCTGGGCATCGTCTAGTGCCCAAGGGATGTACAGGGCTGCATAATTTATTCTCTCCTCAGCCTCAGAGAGCTTCTTGTAGCAAGCCTCTTTCAAATATTCCTTGTCCAGCTCAACAGGCTCGCCTTTCACATTGAAGAATTCAGACCAGTACACTGCGCTGTAATAGCGCTCAACAGCATATGCTAGTTCGTCAGAGGACATGTTCTTCTCAATCAAGCCAAGGCTTTCCTCTGACTGCAAAAGCCTTTCCTTTACTATTATATACGACTCTAGCTGTGAGATGGTGGTCAGATTGATGCTCTCAAGCCTCTTGTCAAAATCATTTACAGCCTTCCGGGTTGAAGTTGCAAGCTCCTCTAGCTGCAAGGGGCTGTTCTTCTCAACTTCCTTGAGGCTAGCCTTGCGAAGCATCACCCCGAGATTGAAGCAGTAGCTCGCAGAAGAATAATACTCCTCTGCTAAAAAGCTTTTGTTGATGTTATCTATAAACGCCTTTGACTTGTTAGCATCTTCCTCATCCAATGAGATGTTTGACTTGAGCTCAAGGGAGCGCTTGCAAAGGTTCTCAGCAATGCTTTTCATGGTGGTGGAATAATCATTAGGCACCACGATGTTGCCGTTGGCATCAGCTTGCCTGTAGCCTGTGAAATAATAAAGCGCATCATCGATGTTGCCGACCTTGATGACTTCGATAGCGAGGTTTGCGTCCTCTAAGCTGAGGTTATCATCATAAACTCCTATGTCTTTGCTGATGTTTTTGCTCTCATTGGCAACTATCTCGGAGATGTTGATGATGGACTGGTTGGTGAGGTTGATGCTCATATTTATTATCTCATTGGAATTGATGAAGAACAAGGGCACAAGCACCCTCTTGAAGCCTGCCTTCTCTGCAGCTATGGCTTTTTTCACCACTCCGCCTACAGGCCCGATGCTTCCGCCTGAATTGATAGTGCCAGTCATCACAGTGTCATTGCTTATCTTCAATTCCTTTAGCGCAGCAATGGTGAGCACTGTGAGCGAGCCGCTTGCACTAGGCCCTCCTACAATTGTTGAGCCTGCCCTTATGGTGTAAAAGAAATCATAGTCAGAACAGTCCATGTCAAGGTAGTCGCAAGCCACTTCATTGGCATAGCGAGTGCTTATCTGGGTGTCAAGCTTGGTCAAGGGGAATGAATCAAGGAATATCCTGCCGCTCCCATGGGCGACTTCTAAGTAGGCGTCAGCCACGCCGCCAACACTTCTCTCTCCTGCCTCGCCTATGGTAAGCAAGGTTATGTGATAGGTCTTGGCGCTTGCAGGATAGGTGCACAGCAGTAAAATCATCAGTACTAGAAAAAACGCTGACATTGATGGCTTTCTCATCAGTGCTTATACCTCCCCCTGAGCTCAACTGCCCTTAGCCTTTCCATAATAGCCTTATGCTTATTAACTTTTTCATATCCTTTCATGAATTCAGCCAGGGCCTCATCATATACCTTGAAATGCTTGCTATTGAGCGCCTGCTTGAAAAGATGGATATCCACTGCCTTGTCCTCTATCTTGTCAGAGTGGAAGCTTAGGCCAAAGTCGATGAAGACCAACCTTTCATCGCAAAGGTTGACGAAAGAATGCGACATGCGCTCACTTTGTTCGCTTAGTCCCATACAGGGACTTTTCTGGCCTTTCTCTGTGCAAAGAATCATATTGCTAGTCGTCAAGTCTCCGTGGATGATGTTCTGGTCATGAAGCTCTGCCACCATCTCGCCAACTCTCCTTGCAAGCCCTGGCTGGCTGTCGAGTATATCCCTGAGCTTTTCTCCGTTTATCTTTTCCATGACTATCTTTTCCTTATCATCAGAACTGATGAGCTTGGGGTGGGCTATCTTGACTTTCTGCAAGAGATTAGCCTCCCTTCTTGTCCTCTGCTTTCTCAGCTCATCATCAAGCTCTTTTATGCGATAGGATTTCTTTAGCCTGTCCTTTATTATAGTATTTTTTTCCTCATAGATTACGCTCTCTGCGCCACGGGCTATTTCCTTCATGGGACTCGAGAAGAATAAGGGATTTTTAATGGTTTTGATAATATCAGATCTTTAAGGTGTTGGCCCTTGCAATCCCTGCATAAAACGCAGCAGAGGGCTTGGGAGTCCTTTCAAGGGTTTCTGGATTCACATCCACCAAGCCAAACCTGTACTTTCTCCCTAGCTGAAGCTCCCAGTTGTCAAACGTGGACCAATGATAGTATCCCTTGAGGTCTACTCCTTCCTGGATTGCTTCATGCGCATATCTTAAATGGTCCTTGATGAATTTTATCCTTAGGTTGTCATCATTTGTGCAGCAGCCGTTCTCTGTCATGATTACAGGCTTGCCATATCTCTTGTGAAACCTAAGCAGCGTTTCTTTTAGCCCCTCTGGGTAATACTCCCACATATCGTCGTGAGGCCTCCCCATCTTATCGAGCTTTCCAGGTCTGTTTATCTTCATTATCAGATTCGGGTCAAAGCACACCCTGCCATAATAGCTGAGGCCTATAAAGTCAACCTCCTTGAACTGGTCAGGGACATAATCAAGATAAATCTTCTCTGAAACCCTTGCTGGCACCTTTCCTAGGATATTCTCTCCTTTGAATACCATGGTGTTGTCTGAGATTCCAACTGGGCTTTCAGGATTTTTCTCCTTTATGGTCCTGTAAGCTGCTTGGTGCGCTCTTTTCATGTTTTCAAGGACCTTTTTTGCAGCTATAGGGTTGTGCTTGTGCGGCGGAAAAAAACCTGCGATGTAAGCTGATGTAACATACACTGTTGGCTCATTGATAGTATTCCATAATGAAACCAGGTCTCCAAAGCTTTCAACCATCTTTTTTGCGTAGTCATTGAAATGCTCTACAGCAGATGGTGATTTCCATCCCCCTTGGCTTGCAAACCAGTCAGGATTTGCAAAATGATGCAGGACCAGCATAACCTTTACATTGCTATCATTTAGCTCCCCTAGAAAATTCCTGTACTCATCTACCACTGCTGCTTCAAGAGGCTGCATCGGCCCTCTTTGGAGCCTTGACCAATCAAGGCTGCACCTGTAAGAATTGCCTAGCGAAGATATTATTTTTGCATCCTCTTGCCTGTGCTTCTCATGGTCTATTGTCCTCTCAAGGACAGTGCCATCAGGGGCTTTCAGGCCTTTCCAGTCACTGTAAACTGCCGTCTCTATCTGGAACGCGGATGTTGATGTTCCCCAAAGAAAATCTTTTGGAAATGTTAGTTGTGTCATGTTGGTTGATAGCGAATCTTTTTTATGATTTTGTAAATATGATCAAGTTAATATTCTTGAATATTCAATAGCTTGATTGCTTCGCAGCACGTATCTTCTAAAGTCTTAGTTATAGGGACATCTGGGCAATCCTGTGAGAATCTCCTTAAAATATATTTGCTTCCGCTATACCCATCTTCTATTCCGACAACAATATTGACCCCATCCCTTTCATGCCGTATTTTCCATTCAGAAAGCTCAAACCTGGTAGTCTGGGCATATGCCCTGTCGCACCTGTGCTCGAATTCTTTAGCCAGCCAAAAAAGAATTACGCCGTTTTCCCCTGCTTTTCTTAAGTGATAAGTTTCCCAATCCACTTGCTCGTTATACATCTGTGGCATAAATTCGCCTTTGTTTTTATTTTGCCTTCTTGGAGAAGCAATATATAGTTCTGGCGCTTTAGAGCTGATTATTTGGATCGCGTCTTTTTGCCAGTCGTAAGCCCCTTGAATCGGCCCTGCTAAGAATATGACTGGGGCGTCGATCTTTTCCAGATAATTTGGCGGGCTAATCAATCTTGATGGCATCTTAGAACTCCTTTGCTGAATTGACTCCTGCAAGTGCCAAAATATTTGTCTCATATCTCTCAAACCTTGGCAATGCCTTGTACATGTTCTCTTCTATGTCTTTTTTTAGTTGCTCTGGCATGCTAGGAATGGATTTAATCCTATCAATAATCTCTTTTGCCCTTGCTTGCATCGTCCCTGGCTCACCTGTCCTTACGCTCATATCTGCGTATGTTAGTACCATACCATCTAAGCCAATTGGCAAATATTGCTCTACATTGCCTTCTTTCTCTCCAAATTGCTCTGCTAATTGGCCATGCATTGCCTTGCGCGCTACGCCTTCAGGGATGTTCTCTTTATTGACAAGAATGTCTATGGTGTGCACCTCGTGCTTGCCATCTGCCACTGAGTATCCTATATCGTGGACATATCCTAGAAAACCAATGAGCTCTGGATCAAAATCAACTAATTCTGGATTGGCAGATTTTATCTTGGTTGCGACCTTGAATGCGAAATCAGCCACTGCTTCAGTGTGCTCTAGCCTCTTTTGCAGCCTATCTGTGCTGAGATATTTTCGCATGATGTCTTTTCCAGCTTGCCTATCGTATTCCATCATCAAGCCTCGCTTGCAAAAGCTTCGTCCATCTCCCATTTGCTCACTTTCTTCTTGTTGATAACGCTCTTGAAGTCTTTTGTCTCTTCATCTTCTTTTCGTATCTCTTCCAAGAGTTCCTCATCTTCTGCTTCTTGTATCATTCTTCATTCACCTTGTCATTATATTCATCATTATGCTTTATAGTCTCATCCATCTCTTCTGCAGTCAATTTCCTGCCGTAGAATTCTATTGCCCTTTTCATCACAAAGCCATCGCCATCAAAGTCAATGACTCTTATGCTATTTCCCTCTTTCAGGTCGAAGGCATCAAAGGGCTCTTTGTTTACATAGTGCAGTAATTTTAATAGGAGCTGCGAGCTTCTTGGAGGGTAATTTTCAGGCCACCCTTCATTTTCTTGATAGCGGTTGTATGAGTCCCCTGCCATGAGTGTTATCTCAACGATGCGCCTGTGCGGAAGCAAGAAATAAGTGTTCTGTGCTTTCTGTGAATATGCATACATTCCTGGGCAGCCTGCGCAATCAACTGCATAGGAAAATCTATCTGCGCTCTTAGGCTTTTTCTCTTGCTCTGCCTGGGCAGCTTGCTCTTCTGCCTGCACTACCTCTATCTTTTGGGCACTTGGCAATTGCATGCTTTCCTGTGGAGCATATGCTAGTTTTGGGCTTGCAACTCCCATTGAGAATGCAAGCACTATAATACCTAGGGTTATCCCTTTCTTTGTTCTAGAGTTAGTATCTTTCATTTTTTTATTCACTTATCTCTCTAGTGAGTTCAAAAATATGTCTATCTCCTTGTTTAGCTTGATTTTCTGCATCTCCATTAGCTCGTCTAGTTCCATTATAATCATCCCCCTTTTGTTGAGGTGTTATCCTCTGTGGCTATTGGAGATTTGCTGATTTATAAATCTTTCGGTTTTGTAGTTACTAAGAAGTAGTTAAATTATCTTTTGTAAGGGAACCTCATGAACTTCTTGCACTCCTGGCAATAATAAACCAGGTGCTTGCCACCCAGCCTCACCCTGCAGTTCACTCCTGGCTTGAGATAAGAATAACAATGCTTGCAGAACCTTCTTTTGAGAGCGCTCCTCATGCTTACCTTGTACTTCATGGCAATCTTTCTTGCCAGCTGCACATAGCGGCGGCTAAGCAGAGGCTTTTCCTTGAAAGCTTTCTCTGCCTGCAAAAAAAGATGCTCAACCCTCTCAAGGGCTATCCTTCTCTCACGAGCTGGCTTTTGCCTATGCCTGATTTTTGCCATGGGAGTGGATAATTGTCATAGTTATATATAATTTGCTAAAAACCTTAGCCCTCTAACAAGAGAACCATAATAAAATAAAATAAAGAAAAATATCTAATATTTTTTCGTCCGCTCTAAGAATTCAAAACTTCTTTCTTTTAGCAAAACAATCCTTGCAATAAACTGGCTTTCCTTCCATTGGCTTAAAAGGTACTTCGCAGTCCTTTCCGCACTCTGAACATACTGCCTTGCTCATTTCTCTGGGCCCAAAATTATTCCTTCTGAAGCCGCCTCCTCTAAAATCGTTCATTTTTTCTTTCCTCCTTAAAACGCATAATAAAAAACCATTGCTGATCCTAAACTATGCACTAATTTACCCATAAGTCGCTGCCTATTTAAAAACCTTGCGGTTGTCCAGTGCCAAAAGGCTCACTTTTTAGCCTTTTTGGCCAGGGGTATGAAAAGCGCCATTTTTCAGCGCATTTCTGCAAAATGGGCGCGTTTAAAAAGTAGCACCCAGCGAGCCTTAACAATAATAAGCGTGAACAAAACATGCGGCAAAAGAAGCAATTAAAGGCTAGGTGCGAGCGCGCTACGAAAGACTTTAAACGCACCCAATGCAAAATGAAACATTTTTATACTATTGATAGCTAATGATTTGCTATTGAGCATGAGAAAAATCAAAAAAGAGGGTTGGAAGAATAACCTTAACCAGGCCTTATTTGAGACTGAGAACAAGATCACGGCTTTTGAGATAATTCTCATCATCTTTATCCTGATAAGCTCGCTTGCAGTGATCCTTGAAAGCATTCCTGCCGTTGAGTCTAGATACGGGCCAGCGCTCCTGGCGGCAGAATGGTTCTTCACGATTGTTTTCACTGTTGAATACGCTTTAAGGATTATAAGCGCAAGCTCCAAGAGGGGCTACCTGTTCAGTTTCTATGGATCAATTGATTTTATATCTATCATTCCTATGTACCTTAGCTTCATAATAGGAGGGCCTCATCCTTTCCTTATCATCAGGCTTTTTAGGCTTCTTCGCCTTTTCAGGATTTTCAAGCTTTCAAAGTATGTAGTTGAGGCAGAGAACATACTAAAAGCATTGAAAGCCAGCAGGGCCAAGCTGGTAGTGTTTGTTTTTATGGTATTGACTGTGCTTGTGATGATGGGCGCACTGATGTACTTGGTCGAGGGTCGCTATCATGGATTCACTAACATCCCCAAGAGCATTTATTGGGCTGTGGAGACCATGACTACTGTTGGCTTTGGCGACATAGTTCCAATAACTCCTTTGGGTCAGGCCATATCTTCAGTGCTCATGCTCCTTAGCTATGTTGTGATAGCAGTCTTCACTGGAATCCTTTCTGCAGAGATGACCAGGATCCAGTTTGAGCATAGGGCTGGCAGGTTTTGCAGGCATTGCAACACCAAGACGCATGATGCTGATGCTAATTATTGCCGGAAGTGCGGCAAGAAGATATAGAACTCCAGTTTAGGTATTGTCTTATTCAACGCAAAGATAGGGTGGCTTTGCAACGCCCTTGTATTTAAGGTTGTACTGCTTTGCCACTGCTTTAAGAGCAAGGTTCATGCCATCAATCTTCTGGTATAGCTGGTTTGCCTCCTCAACAGCCTTATCCTCATTCCAGTCATCAAGGTCTTGCTTGTCGTTGTACTCGCCAATCATCTGCTCTAGCTTTTTCTCAAGGCTTTGGTGCAGCTGGTTAAGCTCTTTCTGGTCCATTGCATATGTTGAGAGAGAAGGGGATATTAATAGTTTAGTATTCACTAAACAGTAGGTGTGCTAGAAAGTTTTATAAGCCAAGTCATGTTACTTCAAGCCAGGTGGTTATGTATGGCCAAGATTAAGGATTCTGAATTGATAGTTAACCAGGGAAAAATCTATCACCTAGGACTGAAGCCAGGAGAGCTTGCAAAAAACATCTTTGTGGTAGGAGACCCTGCGAGAGTAGATAAGGTAGCAGCCCACTTTGACCGCATCGAGCACAAGGCTAGCCATCTGGGGTATATCTCTAGGACAGGCACTTATAAGGGCATGCCTGTGACTGTTATGTCCACTGGCATTGGCACTGATAACACTGAGATTGCGCTTGTTGAATTCTTTGGGCTCAATGAGTTTGACCTTGAGACTAGAATAAAAAAGGATAATGCTCAGCCGCTCACCATAATAAGAATAGGCACTTCTGGAGGCCTGCAAAGAGAAATAGAGGTAGGCACTCTGGCCATATCCTCATATGCGATAGGGCTGGACAGCACAGGACTTTTCTATAATCAATTAGCGCCTGACAGGTTTGCTAAGCACCTGGAGGACAAGGCCTATTCGTTGATAAATTCAATAACCCCTGAGAAGAGCAGGTTCAGGGGCAAAATACACCCTTATGCATCAAGAGCCTCGCCTGAAGTGGTTGATGCGCTGAGGCGAAGCGCCGAGGGGCATTTTGAAATAGGCATAACTGTGACTGCGCCAGGATTCTTTGCACCTCAGGGAAGGGTGATTCCTGGAATTGAGCTTACTGCGCCAGGATTGCAGGAGAAATTGGCAAAATTTAGGATGAGCGGCAAGAGGATAATCAATTTTGAGATGGAGTCAAGCCTTTTGTTTCACCTTGCAGGCATGATGGGCTACAGGTGCGGGACAGTTTGCCCTATAATTGCCAACAGGCCAGCAGGCACATTCCTGGAAGATTATTCTGAGGCAGTGGACAGGGCGATAATGACTGGCTTGAAGGCCATGCGCGGGCTGTACAAGGAGCTATGAGATTTTTTGCAACCCAAAAATTTTTATATGAGTACTTCTAATAAAGTATATTCGTGGGTTTGGAAGAGGATGCGCAAAAGGAATATGACAAGCTTAGTTCAGCGGGTTCTAGCATTCCAAGCTGGTTTTGTAAGGTTGCAGCTATCAGGATGTCATGGAAGGGCTATAAGATTATCAAGGGACTAGTTCATCTTGACAATTACTGCGGCTTAGGCAAGAGCCTTGATATGGTGCATTATTGGAACTATGACCCTGATTCTGGGAAAGAATTTGACTTGACTGCAGAGCAGTTCAATGCGCACATCCACGGACCACCTTTGCCAGAAGTAGGGATATGGTATCAGGAGAGCAGGCCTGGCTTTTATCAGGAGCATAGGAGAGTCTTAGAGCCTAATGAGATTTACTGATCCTCTTTTTTTACCAGCTCTGCATTCAAGAAATTACGCACATACTCCTTTATCTCAGGCCTGTCTGCAAATGGGCTTCTGCTTCTTGCATCGTCTCCGCAGTATGCAAACCCTAAGTAATAGGCTGCTATTGTCTCGCAAAGCTCTTCGCTGATTGCAGTCTTAAGATTATAATTCAGGTTATCGCTTTCAAACCTGTTGTCTTTTCCCCTGTAAGTTGAGGCATAATGCGAGATTGGAGCGTGCTTTTCTGCTAGCTCTGCAAATTGCAATAATGACTCAAGCCCATTGACCAGTTTTCCATCTGGCATTTTCAAGGTATAATCATTTATGTAGAGTGCTGGTTGCACCAAGGTGTGGCCTAGCTCGTGGATGAATCCTTCTGATAAGATGATTTTCCTGACATCTTCTGGCACTGCATCTTTTGGCAGCTGGTAAAGCCAGATATTTGCAGCTGGCCTCTTTTGCTCATTCCATGGAGTGTAATCGGTAAAAGATGGGATTATTGCAGTTGGTGAGAGTGACTCGTGCTGGCTAGTTGTTGGCATTGGCCTCTCAGATGTTGATTCCTTGCTGAAATATGTTACTGGCTGGCCTATTATTTTTTGCAGGATTGACCTTTTCCTTGCGTTCTTTGGCAAAAGATAGAAAAGCTTTGCCAGTTCCTGCTCTGTCAGCTCTATATACTGGCTGCTCTCGACATTGTATGGCAAGGGCTTGTTTTTTAGGCTAGAGCTTATGCTGACTCCTGCTTGCTTGTACCATTCGATTGTCGGGCCCATGTCAAGGCCAGATAGTTTTTCATCAGCCATTTAGCCTCGTCAGGCTTTCTAATATATAAATTTTTCGATATTTTACTATTAATTGGTGGTTACAATAGATGAAATCTTGTTTTTGGCGATTAATTAGTAGTATTATGACACCCACCGACGAAAGTTTTAAATAAAATCCTGCATTCACCGACTAAGCCATGAAAGGATTAGAGCATGAGGTTAGATCATACAAAAACATTCTAAAGAATTCAGTATTAGCAGGAGCGGTAAGCTTATCTTTGTTTGCAGGTGGATGCAAAAAGCAGGAACCAGTCGAGCATGCAAAGCAGCCAATGCAGCAAAAAACAACCATGATTTATGAAAGAGACGCTGAAAAGGAACTAGACCTAGCTAATCACAGGGCAAATGTGCTGCTTTCGATGATAGACTACTATAGGGCAGCAGGAGAAATTATCAAGGATGATGCTAGCTCTGTACTATTCAACAATTCTATTGAAAAGACGCTGGCTGCATTAGAAAAATGGAAAGGGGGCTTGGTGGATGGGTGGAGCTTGTCAATACCTGTAGAAACATACGAGCTCTCAGGCGTACAGAGGTATGGGAATATTTTTCAGTCTGACCGGTATTGGGATGACCTAAAAGAAGGCATGAATGGCTTTGGCTTTCTGCAATCAGGCATAATAAGCACTAATGAGGTTGTGTTGCTGGCAAAAGAGTTCTACCCTGATTACAAGAGCTTTCCAAAGGATGCGCGCCTGATAACAACTGGAGAGCATCGGGGATTCTTGGTAAATCAAGAAGGAGACCTGGTGGTTCCAGGATTCTCTTTCTATATTAATGTTAAGGAAAGGGATTTGGATATAAGCACTTTCAAGACCGCCTATTACTACCGGAAAAATGAATAAGTGCAGTTTAAATTTTTTTACTATCAAGCATTCCTGCCGCCGAAAATAACTTTAGGAGCGTTCTTGAGGATGTACCAGTCAGTTGGACCGATGTAGTGGCTGCCAAAGAAAGCTTCTGAGTATTTGTGGTTGTTGTTGCTCTCTGTGTCATGACCTTTGCTGCCCCTGCCGATGTGGTCTAGCCCAAACAGCCCCCGGGGTCCTCTTCTTAGTTTTGGCCGTTCTTAATTATATCAAGAATATCAAAATGAATATTATTCATATTTTTCTTATTTAACACAGGGATAGAAATATTCTTTAAATCAACGATTTCATTATTATCAATTAGGTTTTTGTTTTGATTTCCTAATTTTTTAATCATAAAAAAACTCATCTCGGAATCAAAATATTCGCTTAAATCATCTGCATAAAACTTTGTATTAATAACTTTGATTGGATTTTTATCAAAATCGATAATTTCAAAACCTGTTTCTTCTAAAAATTCTCTTTTCAATGTATCAAACAAACTCTCGTTATGATCTTTTCCACCACCAGGAAACTCCCATATATCTACCCAACTTGGCTTAACTAAGAGAATTTTAGAATCTTTGATGAAAATCCCATATGCAGATTTTCTTTTTTTTGCAATAATATTACTTGGTATTTTATGATAATTTCCTTTTCTATCTCTGTACATACATATAAAGAAAAATATGGAATTAATAAAGGTTTCTAGGTCAAAACTAAAATTGAACCTAACATCGGAATTTAACGAAGTCGCCGAAGGCGATTTGGGTGGAGAAACCTGCAAGGTTTCGGAACCGTTAAATTCCTGTTATGTTCCCCTTAGGGCTGAAATTTAGTGCAACGTCCCGAAGGGAAATTTCAGAGTTTCAGATTTCCCGCTTATTCGATTTTATTATCTACATTGGCTTTTTCAAATGTAGCCATATTATTAAACAAATCAATTGCCGATTCAAGAACAGGCAAAGTATATACTCCTCCAGTTCCTTCTCCCAATCTCATTCCAAAATCAAAGATAGGTTTTATCTCTAATGTTTTGAGCAAAGAAATATGTCCTTGTTCTACTGAAGAATGTGATGGGAAAACGTAATCTTTTATATGAGGACAGAATTTGTTTGCGAGAGCTATTCCTGTTGTTGAGATAAAACCGTCAGCGACCAAAGCTATTTTGTAATAGGCACAACCAAGAGCTAAACCTGCAATGGCACCAATTTCAAAACCGCCGACTTTCATAAGAACATCTAAAGCATCATTTTTGTTTGGTTTTCGGTTTTGAATTGCTTCTTCAATAATCTTTATTTTATGTTTGAGTGTGCTGTTTGAAATTCCAGTTCCTTTTCCTGTAACTTTGCTGGCTGGAAGATTACAAATAAGCGAAGTTATTGCGCTTGAAGATGAAGTATTAGCAATGCCTATTTCACCAGCAACAGTAATATCTATTTTATCTTCATGCGCTTGTTTGGCACACTCAAAACCAATTTCCAAAGATTTTATTGCCTGTTCTTTAGACATTGCAGGTTCTTTGAGAAAATTTTTTGTGCCTTTAGCTATTTTTTTATCAATTAGCTTTGGATTGTGTCCAAAATCAAAATTAACTCTGACATCAACAACTTTAATATCTGAATTGAAGTGTTTAGTTAAAACATTTATTGCGGCACCATTATTCAGGAAATTTAAAACCATTTGCGGAGTAACACTTGCAGGATATGCACTAACATTTTCTTCCGCAATGTCATGGTCTGCCGCAAAAACATAAACTCTTTTATTGTGAATTTTAGGAGATGAAGTGTTTTGAATGTTTCCTAATTTAATTACAAAATCTTCTAAAATTCCTAAACTGCCCAATGGTTTAGTTAAGTTGTTGAGTTGATTTTGAATTGTTTCAACATGAGTTTTAGGAACTGGAGTGATTTGTTTAATTGATTTGTTTATGTCCATATAGTTATTTGAAAAAGCCTGAATTTAATAATTTATCTATTTAAAGCGGGAAATCTGAAATTGAATATAACATCGCGATCGCTGTTAAACTCCCTGACGAGCGATAGCGAGGAGAATGCAATGTGGTCGACCGAAGGGAGAAGTTCGGGGCTCGCCGAAAATTCGTTGTTATAGTAGTTGTTGAAAAATAAGTTATTAACTATCAAGTGGTAAAAAACGAAAGATTTATAAAGTATTGATTTATTCAGATAAGTATGGCAAACCTAAAAGAAATTGTTAATGTCTGGGCTGAAAATTATAGAACCAATAAGGAGTCTTTACCAGAAGCGAGTGTGCTGGAAAATGAATTATATTCTATTTCTGGTATTGAGAGAAGTGAACCCTCAAGTATCTTGTTAATTCCAACAGATTCGGAAGATTTACAATTTGTTGGTTCAGCTTGTGGTATTGCAGGAAATAAAATATTTTCAAATAAATCTCTTGTTAGTTTTTTAAAAAATAAAGGAGTTAAAGAATTCTTAGGGATTATTTACGACCCTGATGCTGATGACACCTATGAAAGACAAGCTATTGCTTTAAACTCAGTAGCATTGCCTATTGTAGGAAGGGATGGGCATATTTTTGAATCATTGGTTTCAAAGAATGAGGGGAGTTTTAGATATGAAAGGTCAAAGGTTTCAAGTTGGTCAGTGTATGAATCAGAATAAATCTTTCGTTCTATAATTTTTATTTTTCGGCAATTTCGTTAAAATTTTTTTAGGCAAAGTTGCGTAGCAATTTTATAAGTTTTTTCTTTATGATTTTAACGAAGATAACAACATAAGAATTTTCGGTTTTAACCCTTGCGGAGGCGAGCCCCGAACAGCAGTTTGGGGCGAAGAGTATGACGCAGGAATGGAGCCTATCTTAGTTTCTTTTGGCAAGCTTTTCTTCTAAAAAAGAAAAGGTTGCACTGAAGGTGCTAAAAATCGTAACGTAGTGAAGATTTCCGTTTTAAACTGC
>Ga0315286_10000380_pt1 | contig 36762 bp, 28 predicted proteins | sample YL17G10_0_MG_FD_205038 | JGI IMG/M metagenome (GOLD analysis project Ga0315286, IMG submission 205038) | Sediment microbial communities from Yellowstone Lake, YNP, Wyoming, USA - YL17G10_0 | ecosystem: Environmental > Aquatic > Freshwater > Lake > Sediment | place: USA: Wyoming | collected...
CGGGCCAGGACGGCGTACGCCCCTTCCGACCTGAGGTGCGTGATTCGTTGCGCGAATCGCATTCAGAATCCTCCGATCACAGCAGGATCTGCTTTTCCGTCAGCGGATGGTACTGACCGCCCTCAGGTCCGGGTCGTCCCATCTACACATTCTCGTGAGGCGTGTAGCGTACTGATCCCGCCGCGTGCAGTCTTGAGCTCAAGCACGGCTTGCCGACCCTGCCTTACCCGCCTGCGAGCAGGCCGGCGTGCACTCCAAAGGCCGCGGTGCAGGCGCTTCAAGCTCCGCGCCGCTTTAGCACGTCGGCGATCGTTTCCTCGGCCGCCTGCGGGAGTGTCGGCACCTGGTGCCTAGCCAGGATCTCGCGGGCTCGCTCGTTGGCCCGGGCGGTCATGTCCTTGCGGCCCTTGGCGACCCAGCCATCATATCGCGTGCGATCCATGAGCTTCGGCCGCCACTGGGCCCATCTCCAGTTATCCAGGGTATGATCGTCGGCCAGGAACCCTCCCCCCGGCTGAGCGCGATGGATCGCTTCACGTGCCAGGGTTCGCTCACTGACCTCCACGCCGTCCATGACAAAGCGCACGTCGCGGATGATCTCGTCGACGATAACCAGCATCTCCATCGAGGATGTCGAGCCATACTCGATGTACCCTACATCGTGGACCAGGTTGCAGCGGGTCAGGTAGGCAGCCATGACCGTCACCGTCGCTTCGATTCCGGCCTGGGCATCCACCACCTTGCTGTCTGTGGCGCCTGCCGCGCCCCACGTCGGCAAGCCGTACCAACGGGCGAGGTCACACCAGGCGGCCATGCCGGTGGGCCATTCGGGTGCACCGTAGCTGACGATGGCCGACTTCATGTCCAACGCAGCGGTGTTCATGCCGTACAGGAACGGCGTGCCGGGTCGCACCAGTTGGGTCAGGATCAAGCCGACCAGGCATTCGGCATTGCCCAGAGCCAACGCCCCGGCCAGCGTCACCGGCCCGCCACCGCCCGTGTTGGGGGACGGTGGGTAGGTAACTGGGATGCCATGCTCAGCGCAGAAGAGAAGCTTGTCCACCGAATCCTCGTTGTACAAGAGAGGGGAGATCGATTCGGCATACAGCATCATGAACGGCTTCTCGCGTAGCTCCAGTTCTCCTCCGGCCACAGCACACGAGATGCGATAGATGTCCTCCATGTCCGCACGATCCCGCGCGGTATACACGTTGGGCTTGACCGAACCCCGGATCATGTTGATGAACCCATGCAGGAACTGGTCCAGAATTGGCACGTCCGAGCAGGTACCCATGGACATGACAAAATCAATCTGATCCAGGCCATCGCACAGGTGGGCAATCTGCTGCACGTCTCTTGCCACTGCCGGCCGGCGTGCACCGGTCTCGACGTCGAGGGTGAAAGGGGGATCGGAGCCAGGACCGAAAAAGACCTTGCCCTCTTCCAGCGGCATGGTCAACTGTCCCAGGCGATTGTACATCGGGAGGCGCGAAGGCGCAGCGCCTATGGCGGCCATCACCACATGTTCCGGGATCTTGACGCGCCCGTGCGACTCCCAGGCCCCGGCATCCAACAAGAGCTCACGCGCAGCCTCGTGCTTCATCACAATGCCGGTACGAGCCAGGATGTCGAGGCTGGAATTGTGAATAGCCTGAATTTGCTCGTCCGACAGCATCCGCATCGTTGGATGCAACGTTTCAACAGGGATTTGTACCGTCACAGAGAGTCTCCAAGAGGCATAGTCCCGCAAGGAAGCGGAGTGCATTTCCTGTCAAACGCAAGATGCCTGACGTCACTTGCCGCCCGACGTTCGATGACAATCCCCGAAACCCTGCGGAGAGGGACACCTGACGCCTGACGCTTGTGCGGGGCATCTAGGCGGCCAGGCCACGGGCGATATCCACGGCGCTGGCGGCGTCGGGCGCGTAGGCATCGGCGCCGATCTGCTTGGCATAGGCGACCGTCACAGGGGCGCCCCCGATCATGATCTTGACCGAACTGCGCAGGCCAGCCTCTTCCAGCGCCTCGACCGTGGCCTTCATCTGGACCATGGTCGTGGTGAGCAAGGCGCTCATGCCGACGTGCGTGGGTCGATGGTCGCGGACCGCGTTCACGAATGCCTGCGGGGTCACATCGGTTCCCAGGTCGACGGTCTCAAAGCCGGCGCCTTCGAGCATCATCTTGACCAGGTTCTTGCCGATGTCGTGCAGGTCGCCCTTCACGGTGCCAATCACGAACTTGCCCGCAGTCATCGATTCACCGTCCGCCAGCAACGGTCGCAGGATGTTCATGCCGGCGCGCATGGCCCGCGCCGCGATGAGCACCTCGGGCACGAACAGGTCACCGGCCTTAAAGTCGCGCCCCACCTGGTCCATGCCTGCGATGAGGCCTCCCTGCAGGATCTGGCCGGGTGCCATGCCCTTGTCCAGTGCGCTCTGGACCAGCTCCGCTACCTCTTCATCCTCTCCGTCGTACAGCTTGGAAGCGATCTTTTCTAGAATGTCTGCCACGTTCTTTTTCTCCTTACGATTTTCTGAGTTTTGCCTCATCTTTGCGACTGCCTCATCGCGACCCGGAAATGCAGCCCCGCTTCAGCCTCGCTACTATACAACATTCCGGCCTGTTCGTCAAGGGCGCCGGGTGCCTTTCCACCGTCGTTTCCTGCCCTACCCGCGTCCAGGGCAGGCTGGGCAGGCAGAGCGGCCTGCGCTGTTGCCGCAGGTGGCCGCACGCCACACAGGGAGCAGAGCGACACAGAGCAGCGACACAGGGTCACACCGCAGCCCGCGCCAGGATGCTCTGGATCCTGTCTCGCTTGGCTGCATCCAGAGGCACAGGCCGGTGTTCGGCAAGGATCTCTTTGACGCGGTCGTTGAGTCGTTGGCCCATCGTCGTCGCACCCGCATCCAGCCACTGCGGCCTCGTCTTGCGGTCGATAAGGCTCGGGAACCAGAAGTCCTTGAAACGCTTCAGCGTTTGTTTGGAGTCGAGGAAGTGGCCGCCGGGACCCACCCGATGCAATTCGTGCGTAGCAACCATCAGGGTGTCGTCGTTGACCTCTATCCCCTTCATCACGTTCTCGGTCATGCCGATCAACTCGTCAGTCAGCACGATCATCTCGTACGACAGGGTCAGGCCGCTTTCCATGTAGCCCACATCGTGGACCAGGTTGGCGCCGGTCAGCTTGGCCATCATCACCGACAACATCGCTTCCGCGGCCGCCTGCTCATCCATGACCTTGGCGTCGGAGCAACCCGCATACCCCCAGGTAGGCAGGCCATACCACCGCCCTAACTCGGCGACGGCCGCCTTGGTGAGTTGGAATTCCGGCGAGCCGTAGCTGATCTGCGTGGATCTCATGTCCATGTGGTGCAGGCCCGCGCCAAAGACAAAGGGCGCACCGGCGCGCTTGAGCTGGTGCACCACCAGGCCGCTGAGGATCTCGGCCAGCGACATGACCAGCCCCCCCGCCATCGTGATGGGAGCGGTCCCGCCCATCAGGGGACCGGGCGAATGGACCACCGGCAACTGGTATTCAGCCATCAGCAACAGCTTGTCCACCGCCGTCTGCGATTGCTTCAGCGGCGAACTCGGCTCGGAATAGAGCAGGATGTGTTGCTGCTCGACCAGGGCCTCGTACCCGCCGGCCGCGCAGGCAGCCATGTCGATGGCCCGCTGGCAGCTCGCCCGGTCGTTGGTCACAAACACGATGGGCTTGGTCGTGTGCTCCAGGAGCAAGGCCATCTGCACGTCGTACGTCACGGCCGGGTTCACGTCGGCAGGGATGCCATTGGACATCACAAAGTGGATGTTGGGCAGCGCATCACACAAGCGGTAGCTGTCGACGATATCCGCCTGGGTGAATCGCCGGTGTTCGCCTGTCCTGGGATCGAGCAGGTTCAGGCAATCGGACCCCGTGCCAAAGTAGACTCTGCTTCCCTCCAGGGTGACCGCCGGTTCGCCATCGCGATCGCACATCGTGATGCGGCTCGGCGGTGAGGCGATCGCATCCTCCACCAACCGTGCCGGGAACTTGACCAGGTTGCCATCGGAGACAAACGCACCCGCTGCCTTGAGCATTTCGACCGCTTCCGTGTGGAAGAAGCGAATCCCCGTGTGTCTCAAGACCTCCAGAGCCGCCAGGTGAAGATCCTGGAGCTGCGACTCGGACAGTAGAGAGAACTGCGGGGATTGATACACCACCTTGTTGCCAACGTGCATTTCGATCTCCTCTTGGTATGGTTTGATGGAATCCCGAAGTAAAGCGTAGCGGATGCTTGGGTCGTACCTACTCCACCGACGCGACCAGCTCCTCGATGATTGCCATGTGGTCGATGGCCGCCTGCCGGGCCCTGGCCGGATCGTGCTGCGCAACGGCCTGGGCAATGCGACGCTGGATGGCCGTGCCCTCTTCCTTCACGCGCGGGATCTGGATGATCTTTTCGATAATCGCCGCAAGCAGCTTGCGCGACAAGTGGTAGAACTGCTCCAGCAAGTCGGTGTGGCCGGCTTTGGCCACGGCCAGGTGAAATGCCAGATCGGCTTCGACGAAGGCCAGGTCGTCGTCGATCACAGCGTCCATTCTGTCCAGGGAATCGAAGATACACTTGAGGTCTTGGGGGGTGGCCCTCTGTGCAGCAAACTCGGTCAGGGCCACTTCGATCACAGCGCGGGCTTCGTAGATCTGCCGCGCGCGCAGCTTTCCAAGCCGGGTCTCTACAGCCGAGGGGTGGATCAATGTCTCGAGAGCATCCTCCCGCACCCACGTGCCTCTTCCCGGGCGGGATTCCAGCAGCCCGACCGCGGTCAGGGCCTGGATCGCCTGGTGTATGGTCGAAACCCCCACTCCCAACCGGGAAGCCAGAACTTTGCGAGAGGGCAAAAACTCCCCCGGCCCCACCTCCCCTTCCAGGATCATCTGCCTGAGAACTTGCACGACGTCGCCCACAAGAGTCTGTTTGTGGCGTGGAAAGCTCATCATGCCTCGATGCACAGCAAGTCAAATATCAGATATTCCGTACTTCAGTAATTATAGCCGCTGCTCCCTCTCCAGGCAAATCAGACGTTGTGTCAAGCTGAACGGAGCAGCTCGACCGCCCTGGCGAGATTCCTCGCTTCGCTCCCTGGATTACTTGCGGTCACCCGCAGTCACAGCCGGGGAAGCGGTCTCTTTCCTGCCTCGCTGTCCCTCCCTGCGGTCCGGACTGAACGACGGTCCCTGCGGTCGTCGGCACTGAACGTGGGCAAAGCCCAGCGGCGCAGCGGGGATTGGCATACTCCGCAGGGCAGGCAGGATGACGTCCTTCCCCGCTACTTGCACCACGGCACCGCAACCGTGCCGCCAAGGGTACTGCGACCGATCGTCCAGTGCTTCCAGGGATTGTCCGCAGCCACGCTGTCGAGCACTACTTCGGCGCTGTGGGGGGTTCCGTCCGCCTTGCACGCGATCGACAGGGTGACGGCCAGATTCGACCGGCCCTGAGGGGTCACTTGTGGAGAGCCAGCCGTCAGACCTGTGATCTGGAACTGGGCCCCCAATACCTTCGACAGGCAGATCTCGCTACACCCCGCTTCCAGGTTGTAACAAGCGTCGCGTTGCCAGCAATTCTGCGCCCTTGCGACGTTGCCCTGTGACACGGCCTCGACGAACGCCAGAACGGCGAGCGCGGCGACCGGTCAAATCCCCGAGTGCAGCTATCGTAGAACAGGCCCGCTACACCGGCCACGACGCAGATCGCGACCGCAGCGATGGCTGCGACTATCAGAAACGCGCGCGTGCGGCGGGCCGCCCGCTGCTGATAGTAGGTGTCCGACATGGCTCCTCTTCCTCCTCACGGGATCTACAGGCTGTCCACCACCCGCCTGAGTTTGGCCTGCACTTCGACCGCCACACCCCCCAGCGCCGGGTTCTGCACCGCCCGCATCGAAGCGATGGGATCGATGGCAGCCACCTCGACACGCCCCCCGTCAAGTTCCTGGGCGATGACGCTGCACGGAAGCATCGTCCCGATCTTGTCCTCTGCCTGGAGGGCCTGGTAGGCACACGGCGGACTGCAAGCGCCCAGGGTCCGATATTGGCGAAACTCCACGCCCAGCTTTCTCTTGGGCGTGGCCTTGACGTCGATGTCGGTGAGCACGCCAAAGCCCTCGCGCTTCAGCGCCTCGATCGTACGGCCAACGGCCTCGTCGAACGGGGCTTCGAACGTCGTGCTAAAGTAGTAACGCATGTGAATCCTGCCCTTTTTTGCTCGATTCTAGATGGAATATGAGGTCACTCTGCGTTGCCGTGAGCCGATTGCACCACAGCTCGCGCGGTTGAGCAAAGGAACCGTGCAGAATACCCCATCCGCGAGCTGCGTGGTACAATCCAGGCCACTCGTTTTCACAAGGAGCATCCGCCGATCCAACTTGCCCGCACAGACTACATTCAGGTCCCTCACAGCCAGCGAAGCGGTGGCACCGGCAGCGACTACCCGACAGATGCTCGCTCTCTGGATCCCCTTAGCGGCGAGCATCGTCATGATGGTCCTGGAGCCGTCGATCGTCAACATCGGCCTCGGCCGCACCGCCGATGTGGAGTTGGCCCTCGCCGCCTATGGTGTAGCATACAGCCTGGCGCTGCTTGTCGAGGCACCGATCCTGATGATCCTCGATGCGTCGGTGGCCAAGTCCACCGACCGTGCGGCCTTTCTTTTGGTGCGGCGCTTTACCCTCGTGATGGCACTGGCTGTGACGCTCATCGGGCTGCTCGTCTCGCTAACGCCGCTGTACAATCTCGTCGTCGTGGATCTCATGAATATCCCGGCCGACGTGGCGGCCCGAGCGCGGCCCACCCTGGAGCTCCTTTCGTTCTGGCCGCTGCCCGTGGCCTGGCGCCGGGCTCACCAGGGAGTACTCATCCGCGCGGGGCGGACAGCCATCATCTCGACCGCTACGGGCCTGCGCCTGGTGACTCTGGCCGGCGGCCTATGGGCTGGCCTGGTCGTTCTGCCCGATGAAGGCGCGGTGGTGGCAGGTATCGCCATGGTGATCAGCGTGACCGTGGAGGCAGCCGTGATCACCTGGGCTGCCGCGCCGATCCTGAGAACGTCGCAGGCGGCGACAAATCCCCGTGACGGCCAGGATTCTCCGTTGACGCCCCGCGAGCTATGGCACTTCTATCGGCCACTGCTGGCTACGACCATCCTTCGCCAGGCATCGCGGCCCGCGCTCAACGCCGGCATCGCCGCGATGGCTATGGTCCGTAGTTCGCTGGCCGCCTGGCCGGTGGTCTGGGGATTCATCACGCTGATCGCCTGTCCGGTGTGGAGCCTTCAGCAACTCACTACTGTCATGGCCGGCGACCGGCAAACCTACCAACGCGTGTGGCGCTTTTCGATGGGGCTCAGTGTCACCTTGGCCGCCCTGACCGCCCTCGTGGCGTTTACGCCACTATACGGCATGGTGATGGGCAAGGTGTACAACCTATCTTCCGAATTGCAGGCCGTGGCGCGCCCTGCCGTCCAGATCCTGGTCCTCTACTCCGTGCTGGTGGGCGTCCAGAGCGTCTACCGGGGGGCGCTTATCCGCTGTGGGCACACGCGGGCAGTGCGCACCGCGATGGTGATCAACCTCGGGGTGCTGGTGGGGAGTCTCTTGGCGGGCGTTGCCCTGCGAGGCATCACAGGAGCGGTCCTGGCCGCCATCGCTACCCTGACCAGCAACCTGGTAGAGGTTGCCTGGCTCCATCACGAGAGACCGTCGTTCAGTGCAGACGACCGAAGGGAGAGCGACGCAAGGTGCTGGTAGGAGACCCATGACCACCGTCGTTCAGAGCAGCCTGCCCTACTGCCGCAGGTGGCCGCAGGCCACACAGGGAGCAGAGCGACGCAGCACAGTGCCTTCCCGAGTGTTCGACTGTTGCCACACGTTGGACAAGAGGGACAAACCCGTGTACAATCGTCGGTCGAAGTCCCGTGCTGCCGAGGAGTCAGACCATGCCCGAATTTCAGGTTGTCTCCGACCTTCAACCTAGCGGCGATCAGCCACAGGCCATCGCCCTCCTGAGCGCTGGATTGCAGCAGGGTCACCGGCACCAGACGCTGCTGGGCGCCACAGGCACCGGCAAGACCTACACCATCGCCAGGGTGATCGAGCAGGTCCAGCGGCCCACGTTGATCATGGTCCACAACAAGACCCTGGCCGCGCAGCTCTATTCCGAGTTCCGCGAGTTCTTTCCCAATAACGCCGTCGAGTACTTTGTCTCCTATTATGACTACTACCAGCCCGAGGCGTACCTGCCCCGCACTGACACCTACATCGAAAAGGACTCGGACATCAACGAAGAGATCCAGAAACTGCGGCTGGCCGCCACCGAGGCGCTGCTCACCCGGCGCGACGTGATCATCGTTGCCAGCGTATCGTGCATCTACAGCCTCGGCTCGCCGGAAGAGTACGGCCGTGAAGTCGTCGAGCTGAACGCTGGCATGACCCGCCGCCGCGACTCGGTCTTACGCCACCTGGTGGCCATCCACTACGAACGCAACGACATCGCTTTCAAGCGCGGCACCTTCCGCGTGCGGGGCGACACGCTGGACATCTTTCCCGCCAACCGCGACACAGCGCTGCGCGTCGAGTTCTGGGGCGACACAGTAGAACGCATCACCGAGATCGATCCGCTCACCGGCGAGATCCTGGACCAACGGCAGGCGGTGCAGGTCTTTCCCGCCAAGCACTTTGTCACCCAGGCCGACGTGCTAAACCAGGCCATCAAGGTCATCGAAGCCGAGCTGGAGACGCGCCTGGCCGAGTTCCGCGCCCAGGACAAGCTCTTGGAGGCTCAGCGCCTGGAGCAGCGGACCCTGTACGACATCGAGATGATGCGCGAGATCGGCTACTGCTCCGGCATCGAGAACTACTCACGGCACATGGAGGGACGCACGGAGGGCGACCCGCCGTGGACCCTCCTGGACTACTTCCCCGATGACTATTTGCTGGTCATGGATGAAAGCCACATGACGATCCCTCAAGTCCGGGGCATGTACAACGGGGACCGGGCGCGCAAGGAGGTGCTGGTGGCCTATGGCTTCCGGCTGCCCTCTGCCCTGGACAACCGGCCGCTGCGCTTCCACGAGTTCGAGGAGCGCATCCGCCAGGTGATCTACACCTCGGCCACGCCCGGCCCCTACGAGCGCCAGGTGTCGGCGCAGATCGTGGACCAAGTCATCCGCCCCACCGGCCTGGTGGACCCGGAGGTGCTCGTCAAGCCGGCCAAGGGCCAGATCGACGACCTGATCGGCTTGATCCGCCGCCGGGTCGAGCGTGGAGAGCGGGCGCTGGTGACCACCCTCACCAAGCGCATGGCCGAGGACCTGGCCGACTACCTGGGCGAGCTGGGAATCAAGGTGCACTACCTGCACTCCGAGATCCAGACCCTGGAGCGAGTGGAGATCCTGCGCGACCTGCGCCTGGGCGTATACGACGTGGTGGTGGGCATCAACCTGCTGCGCGAGGGGCTGGACCTGCCCGAGGTGTCGCTGGTGGCTATCCTCGACGCCGACAAGGAGGGGTTCCTGCGCTCCGATACGTCCCTCATCCAGACCATTGGGCGGGCAGCCCGACACATCAACGGCCAGGTGATCATGTACGCCGACCGGGTCACCGAGTCGATGCAGCGCGCCTTGGACGAGACCAACCGCCGCCGGGCCGTGCAGCAGAAGCATAACGACGAACACGGCATCACGCCGCAAGGCATCGTCAAGGAGGTGCGCGACCTCACCGACCGGGTGCGCAAGGCCGCCGAGGCGCAGGCGGAGTACCGTGTCGGCCACGAGGTCCCCAAGGCCGAGGTCGGCTACCTCATCGGCGAGATGGAGAAGCAGATGAAGCAGGCCGCCGCCGGACTCGAGTTCGAGAAGGCAGCCCTGCTGCGCGACCAGATCTTGGAGTTGCGCAAGCAGTTGGAAGACGAAGACATACCCGAGTGGGAGCGCATCTGGCGCGAGAGCCACGCCCGGCGCAAGTAGGAAACCCGGCCCTCACGCGTACTGCCCAATCCCAAGCGCCCGCAGCTTCTCCTGCGTCGGAATGCCGTTCGCATCCCAGCCCCGCGCCACGTAGTAATCGTCCAGCAGCCGGCTCAGGTCGAATACCTCCCCCTGGATGGGGCCTGCCGGCATCGGCTCCGCCATCCGGGGCGTAACCGTGTCGTCGGCACGGGAAAAGCCGGCCTTGGTCAGGAACAGCCGCTCCAGCGTATACACCCGGTCGGCGGCTTGCAGCATCGTTTCCGGCGTATAGTTCGAGCCCGTGGCGTGGTTGAACATCTCGGTAATGCGCGTCGGGATGTAGCCGTTCGCCGTGTCCAGCGTGTAGCGCAGGGCGACAAAAACGCACATGCCTAGCGAGTCGATGATGGCAAAGATGTCCTGGAAGTGCTTCACCAGGTCCGCTTTGCCGTCGTAGGTCAGACCGTCGACCTTTTTGCCCACTCCAAACAGCTCGGTGTAGGCTGTGTCGCCCATCATGTGCGACGCGCCAATGTTGGAGGTGGCGTACAATAGCCCCATGCCCTTCAGGCCGCGCGCATCGTAACTGGGGAACTCGTGCTTCTTGGCCGTAATCGACATCTCCGGGTGACCTGCTTGCCTGGCCAACCGCCAACTGCCCTGGGCGAGCTCGTCGCCGAATCCCTGGCGGTAGGCGGTGCGCTCGACCATCTCCAGCAGGCCGTCAGCGTCTCCGAAGGGCAGCGGCCGGCCGATCTCGGCCTCGGTCAAGATTCCCTTCGTGTACATCTCCATGGCGCAGGCAATGGTCAGGCCGGTGGAGATGGTGTCCAGCCCCAGCTCATTGCACAGGTAGTTGGCCTTGGCGATCGCCGCCATGTTGTCGATACCACAAGCACTGCCCAGCGAGCCGATCGTCTCGTACTCCGGCCCCTCCCCCTTGCCCGCGAACTTGGCGCCGTGGACCTCCGCCTTGACCTCTGTAATGCGCGCGCAGGCCAGCGGGCAAGCGTAGCAGCCGCCGTTGCGGATCAGGAAATTGTCCTTGAGCGTCGGCCCGTTGATCTTGTGCGCTCCGTCGAACTGGCCGAGTTGAAAGTTGAACGTCGGCAGCACCCCGGCGGCGTTGGTCACGTCGGGCACGTACGACGTGCCATAGATGCGCATGGTCGAGCCCTTTTTGATGTCGGCCGCCAGTTGGCCGACGGCCTCGCGGACCACCTCGCGCATCGCCTCCTCGTCGTACAGCTCCGGTTTCAGGCCGCCACGCACCGCCACCGCTTTGAGGTTCTTGGAGCCCATCACCGCGCCCACGCCCGACCGCGCCGCCGCACGGTGGCAGTCGTTGATGATGCCCGCAATGAGAACCAGGTTCTCGCCCGCAGGGCCGATGCACGCCACGCTGGCGTCGTCGCGGGTCTCTGCCTTGATGGCGGCATCGACCTCGTGGGTGCGCCGTCCCCATAGGTGCGCGGCGTCGCGCAGCTCGGCCTTGCGCTCGTCAACGTACAGGTACACCGGCTTGGCCGAACGTCCCTCGAACAGGAACAGGTCGTAGCCCGAGCGCTTCATCATGGTGGGAAAGATGCCGCCCGAGTTGGAGCGAGCCAGCGCTCCGGTCAGGGGCGACTTGGTGACCACCATGTAACGGTTGCCGGTGGGGGCTGGCGTGGAGGTCAGTGGCCCGGTGGCAAAGATCAACAGGTTCTGCGGCGACAGGGGATCGACCTTGGGATCCACTTCGTCCAACAGGTACTTGATGCCCAGCCCCCGGCCGCCGAGGTACTTCCGCGCATCCTCTTCCGCGATCGACTCCTCAAGGATGGTGCCTTGGGTCAGGTTGACTCTCAGCAAACGCCCTTGCCAGCCATACATGCGTTCCACACTCCTTCTGAAAGGGATTCACCGCTGGCTGCGCGGAAAAACAGCATGTCTCTGCGCCCCCCGCGGTGACATATGGAGCTCTGGACAGATTAGCCCCCCCCGACCGCAGGAAAGACGGTTAGCACGTCCCCTGCCTGCAACACCTGGTCTCGCCGGCCGTGGAGGCCATTGACGAAAAAGGTGCAGCGGTCCGTGGGCGGGATGGGCAAGCTGTGCAGCACCTCGCGCACCGTCGCTGCAGGTGCTGCCTCGTACGCGAAACCCCCATGGGCATCGTGCGCCTCGGGTAGATAGGGCCGGTAGCTGGCTAACAGCCGAATGGTGATCTGCATCGGACCCGTAACGCTCGTACTCCCTGCTTCCCTGCGGACCAAAGCTCGCCTATGGGGGCCTGCCCGGACTCCCCTGGCCTACACGCAGTCCCCTGGCCTACCTACAGTCCCCTGGCCTACCTACAGTCCCCTGGCCTACCCGCAGTCCCCTGGCCTACCCGCAGTCCCCTGGCCTACCCGCAGTCCCCTGGCCTACCCGCGGTCGAGGGCAGGCAGGGCAGGCAGGGCAGGCACTGCCGACGACCGAAGGGACCGTCGTTCTGTCCGGACCGAAGGGAGGGTGAGCGAGGTAGGAGTGGGGCTTGCACCCAGCAGGCAAAGCAGGCAATCGCTCATCCTAGAAACCAGAGAACGGCGTCCCCTCCCCGTGTGGCAGCGGCTCGACGCACTGCGGGTCGTCGTTGTCGGGGCTGTTCACGCGCCGGCTGACCGGGTAGGCCTCCATTTCCTCTGCCGGGTATGGCCGTAGCAGCGACTGGAGCACGTCGGGCTGACGAACACCCACATCGAGCCACAGCTCATAGTCCCCAGGGTCGATGATCACCGGCATCCGGTTGTGCAGCGGGCGCATCAACTCGTTGGGATCGGTTGTCAGCAGCGTGCACGACTCGACAACTGCGTCGGTCCCCTGCCAATGCTCCCACAGGCCGGCAAACGCAAAAGGCCGTCCGTCGCGCAGGCGTACGCAAAAGGGCTGCTTGGTCCCCCCTTGCTTCTGCCACTCGTAGAAGCCATCGGCCAGTACCAGGCAGCGCCGCCGTCGGAAGGCTTCTCGAAAGGCCGGCTTTTCCGCCACAGTCTCCGAGCGCGCGTTGATCAGTCGCGACCCAATTTGAGGGTCTTTTGCCCAAAACGGGACCAGTCCCCAGTGCAAGAGCACCAGTTCGCGCGCGCTGCCTTCCCTGCCTTCACTGCGGAGAGCCGCTTCCTTGGCCGCGACCGGAGGGAGTGCAGCCAATGCAGGGGCCACGCGCACCGCGGCGACGGGCTGGGTAGGTGCGATGTTGTAACGAGGCTCCAGGGCAGGCATGTCCCGCAGCGTGAACTGCACCAGCAGGTCCTGATTCGGATTCGTCAGGGTGAATCGTCCGCACATGCTTCCTCCCTTCGACTTCAGTGGCTCTTTTCCATCGCCGAGCGGATCAGTTCCTGCTTGAGATCCCACAGCCGCTGCGTCAGCGACACGTGATACACGTGCGGATTCAGCAGCCGGCGCACTCCGGGGTCCAGGCGCTCGACGTCGGCCCTGCGCCGGGCGCGCATCTCTTCGATGGACGGCAGATCGTACACCCGCCGGCCGTCCAACAGCACATCCACCAACAGAGGCTCGATCTCGGCCACGTCACCTTCGTCCAAGGTCCGGTACTTGGCGTGGTCCGAAGGGTGGCGCAGAACCAGCGGGTTCATGTGCCGTGGCTCCTCGTCGTCGAGGCTTAGGAGGTCGGCGATCGCCAGACCCCGCCGGTCATACACCCGCCAGGCGAGCTTGTGGCCCGGATTGGGCGTCTTGTCCGACGATTCCGACACCTTGATGGCCGGCACCCATGGAATCTCGGAGCGAAGTGGAGTGGTCCGTCGGCCATCTCGCACCGCCACCAGCTTGTATACTCCACCCAGAGCCGGCTGCCCCCAGGACGTGATCAGCCGCGTACCCACGCCGTACACCAGCCGGCCCATGAGCTCATCGGGGTCCACCCCGTAGCGGCTGGCTTCGTGGCCGATCTGGGTCAGGATCTGCAGGATAACCAACTCGTCCAGGTCATTAGACAAGACGATCACGATGTTCGGGAGACCGGCGTCGTTCAACATTCGGGCTGCCTGGATGCTCAGGTAGGCCAGGTCCCCTGAATCCAGCCGGATGCCCTGCGGCTCGTGGCCCTTGCGCCGCAGCTCCTGGAACACCCGGATGGCGTTGGGTACACCGCTCTCCAGCGTGTCGATGGTATCCACCAGCAACAGGCAGTCGTCGGGATATACTTCGGCGTAAGCGCGGAACGCCTCCAGCTCGCTCATGCCCAGGCTCATGAACACCTGGATCATACTGTGCGCATGGGTGCCTTTCGGCGGATAGCCCAGCACGTGGGACAGGCCGACGTTGGAGCTATAGTCCGCCCCGCCGATGAGCGCTGCCCGGCCAGCGGCGTTGGCCCCCGTTCCATGCCCCCGTCGCATCCCGAACTCTAGCATTAGCGGGCCCCGGCCGCCTTCGGGGATAGAGTCCCGTAGCGCAGCGGAGCGGATGCGCGCCGCTTTGGTGGCGATCAGGATCTGGAAGTTGAGATGATTGAGAAGCGAGGTCTCCAGGAGCTGGGCGGCGGCCAGCGGTCCCTGGACGACGGTCAATGGCTCATTGGGATGAACCACGCGCCCTTCCGGGATGGCCCGCATGCTGAGGCCCTCGAACGTCCCGTTCTTCCGCAGCCAATCGAGGAAATCGTCTGAGAAAAGCCGGCTGCCGACCCGGCCAGTCTGCCCCCGCAGATACTCCAGGTCGTCCTGCCGGAAATGGGCGTCCTGCATCCAGTCCAACAACCACTCCAACCCGGCGTTGACGCAATACCCCGCCTTGTGCGCGCCATAGTCGGGATAGTTGCGGAAAAAGTGGTCGAACTGCACCACGGTTTCGTGCAGGCCCAGACGATAATAGAGCTGGCCCATCGTGAGTTCATACTGGTCAGTGAAGAGCATCCCTTCGGCTGTTTGACGGTTTGTTTCCTTCACAAGGAAACCTCCGGGCGCAGGCCCTGTTGTGTCCGAGGGGTGGCCACCGCAAAGGAAGCGGACCTCCGCAGGCGTTCCGGCCTGTCCTCGCTTTTGCCCACGCCACCCCTGCACACCCCAGGGTGCGGTGAGTGCACCCTATGCGCTTTGCTCGCGCAACAGGTCAATCGTTTCAAACGCATGGCGCAGGTGCGGGATCACGATGCTTCCCCCCACCACCAGGGCCACGTTCAGCGCTTCGTAGAGCTCATCGTCGCCAAAGCCCGCCTCGACACATTGAATGAGATGATAATCGATGCAGTCATTGCACCGCAGCACCGCCGAGGCGACCAGCCCAAGCAGCTCCTTTGTGCGAGCCGGTAGTGCGTCGTCCTTGTAGGCGCTGGTATCCAGATTGAAAAACCGCTTGATCCCCAGGTGCCCCACCCCCAGGATCCGCTCGTTCATGCGCTCTCGATAGGCCTGGAATTCATCAAGCCGTGTTGTCATCAAAGGGACCCTTTCCTGAGCTCATCGCTTATGTCGAATGCTTCACTCCGACGGTGCCCGTCAGACTCGCAACACCAGGCGTCACGCCCGCTCTTCACGGTTGACGCTTGACGTTGGACGCGTCGACCCTGCACACCGGTGGCATGGCCCGCTTGTGTGCAGAAGCCGCGATCATCCGCAGCACCTTGGCCAGCAGCACGGGCTCGATCTCCGCCGTCTGATTTACTTCGATGGCCTCCAGCGTGGCATCCAGCGCGGCATAGCTGATGCCCATCTCCGCTTCGTCGGTCTGGCCAGCCCACAAGCCAGCGCTCGGCGGGCGGTCGATCACCGGTTTCGGCACCCCCAGCTCCTGCGCCAGCTCGCGGATCTGCCATTTGTACAGATCGCCCAAGGGCTCGACGTCTACGCCTCCATCGCCGTACTTGGTAAAGTATCCAACCTGGATCTCGCTCTTGTTGCCGGTGCCCGCCACCAGGTATCCGTGGCTCTGCGCCAGCGCGTACCAGGTCATCATTCGCAGCCGGGGCTTGACATTGGCCCGGGCTAGGTCCGTAATGCCGGGAGGCAGCGCAGCCACGAACGCATCATATAGCGGTCCCAAGTCGACCGTGGCCAATTCGAGGCCAAACGCGCCGGCCACCAGACTTGCCATCTCCCCATCTTCAGGCGGGCTGTGGCACGGCAGCCAGGTGGCCAGCACGCGGTCGCCGGCCGCCCGCTGGCACAGCGCCGCCGTGCAGGCCGAATCGATGCCCCCGCTCAGACCAAAAGCGTAGCCCTTGGCCCCTGCCTGCGCCGCAACCTCGCGCAGCCACGTGGCGATCTGGTGAGCAACGTTCATGCTACTCCACCCTCGCCACCACCTCGATGCCGTTCTGAGCCATGTGATGGAGGAACATCAGATGGATCAGGTCGCCCGGATGGGGCGGCGCCCCAATCTGCCCGGCCAGTTCCACGGGCGTATCAAACGTATCTACCCCGTCGATCGGCACGATCACCCGGATGCCCTGCCGATGAGTGGCGTTGGCCCACAGGCGCAAGTGCATGGCCAGTTGGTAGACACAAAGATCGGTGCAGTCCCCGACCACAAGGAAGATTGTGACCTCGGGGTGAGACTCCAGCCACGGATGCAGCCCCGTCCCGATGTCCGAGCTGATCGAGTCCTTCTCCAGGATGACGAACTGGTCCGAGAACGGCAGGTCCCTTAGTTGCGGCACGGTAACCGGCTCGCCGGTCCCGCGCACGCAGTGTGGGGGAAAGCTCCCAAACTCGACGGCGTCCTCCGAATGGGTGTCCTGCGGCAGGATATAGTGTTTCACGCCGAGGCGGTAAGCCCGATCGAAAAGGCGCACGATCGGCCCGACGATGCTCCCTACCCGCGCGCTGGCCAGCGATCCCTGGGAGCAAAAGCCCACGGTCACGTCCACCGCCAGGACGGCAGCCTTGTCCTCTCCTCGCGCCTCGTCTAGCACCCGCGCCAGGTTGAGCGTGGGACGGCTGTTGAACCAGCTTGCCAGCCAGACCAGGTACGGCTGGCTGTGTTCCATGAATTGCTTGACATCCATATCGATCCCTCCACACGCGCGCTACCGGCCAGACAACCCTCTCCCACAGTATACCAGCAGCGATCCTTTGTGTCAACCAGCGTCTTGCGCCACACCATTGCCGGCAGACCGCGGAGGTCTTATACCGGCGTTACCCTGCCGCGAGCAGGTACGTGGCCCTCCTGCTAGGCTCTGCAGATCAGAGCGCAGCCTCGCTTGGGGATAGCAGCCCGCGGCGAAGCGAAGCGGACGGATCTGGCATGCGGAGGGCCGCCTTCGTCGCCGCCGTCCCTCCGCATGCCGCGTGTCCAACCACCTCGGTCCTTGCACGGCCCGCGATCCGCAGGAACTTGACACGACGCCGCCAACGCTGTAGACTCACGCTATGACCATCAAAAGACCAAACCGAATGCAGCCTGGCCCCGGCCAGGAATCTGTGTGGGACTATCCCCGTCCCCCACGCGTGGAACCCACCGGCAAGCACATCCAGGTCATCTTGAACGGTGCGGTCGTCGCCGGCACGCGCCGAGCGCAGCGCGTTCTGGAGACCAGCCATCCCCCAGCCTATTACATCCCGCCTGAGGACATCCGGATGGAGTTTCTGACCCGGACCAGCCAGGCTACCTGGTGCGAGTGGAAAGGCCAGGCTGCCTACTACTCGATAGAGGTTGGCAACAGGGTTGTGGCCAATGCCGCGTGGTCTTACCCCCATCCGGCACCGGGCTACGTTGCGATCCAGGATCACATCGTCTTCTATCCCCACCTGATGGATGCCTGCGCGGTGGACGGTGAGCGGGTCCAGCCGCAGCTGGGGGCTTTTTACGGAGGCTGGATCACCCGCGATATCGTTGGTCCGTTCAAGGGCGAGGCCGGATCGTGGGGATGGTAGCGGCGCGGGCGGAGCCCGGCTACCGGGCGCTGCATCACAGCGGCGAACTTGCCCATCGCATCGAAACCGCATGGGCCATGCTGGCACCGTGCGAGCTGTGTCCCCATTGCTGTGGGGTGGATCGCACCAGGGGCGAAGTGGGCCTTTGTCGTATGGGCATCCAGCCCAAGGTATCGAGCTGGAACCTCCACGCCTGGGAAGAGCCGCCCATCAGCGGCAGCCGCGGCTCGGGAACCGTCTTCTTTTCCGGCTGCACCGGGCGGTGCCGCTTCTGCCAGAACTATCCCATCAGCCAGTTTGGCTATGGGGCAGTGGTGACCGTCGAGCGCCTGGCTGGAATGATGTTGGAGCTACAACGCAAGGGGGCGCACAACATCAACTTTGTCACGCCCACCCACTTCATGCCCCACATCCTGGCGGCACTCCCTACCGCCATCCGGGGTGGGCTGGTGATTCCCCTCGTCTACAACACCAGCGGCTACGAGTGCGTCCAAGCCCTACGCCTACTGGACGGCGTCGTGGACCTGTGGCTTCCCGACTCCAAGTACGCGGACGACGCCGTTGCCCGCCGCCTGTCCGGCTTTGAAGAGTACGTGAGCCACAACCGTGCTGCCCTCCTCGAGATCTACCGCCAGGTGGGCGACGAGCTCGTCCTGAATGACAATGGGCTCGCCGTCCGGGGGCTGATCATCCGCCACCTGGTGTTGCCCGAGGGATTGGCAGGAACCGCTGCGGTGCTGCGCTGGATCGCCGAGAAGCTTTCGTCCCACGTCCACGTCAGCGTGATGGATCAGTATTTCCCAGCCCACCGCGTTCTGAACGACCCACAATTGGGCCGCAAGCTGACCTCCGAGGAGTACAATGCCGCCCTGGACGCGCTCGACGCCGCCGGGTTGGAGCACGGTTGGTATCAGGAAGCGTGCGTGGATGGAGAGGCATGAGACAAAGAAGATGAAGACGGCTCTCATTCGGGCTGTGGTGCTGCCAATCACGGCCTCCACGCCGGCAGTTGATCGTTGGCGCGGTCATCCGTAAGCTTGACCACATTGGACCCGTCAGAGTTCATGACATAGATGTCCCACTCCCCGTCGCGGTCGGAGAAGAACGCAATCCGCCCGCCATCGGGCGACCAGGTGGGACCGAGGTCGGTCGACCACCCCAGGTTGGTCAGGTTGACGGCCTCCCCCCCGGTGGCCGGCATCACGTATACATCTGCGTAGCGATCACGCGTGCTCTCAAAGGCGATCCGGCTGCCGTCCGGCGACCAGGCCGGGCTCCGATCGTCGCCGGGATTCCCGGTGAGCCGCATCAAGTTGGACCCATCGCGGTCCATGGCATAAATCTCCCAATTGCCATCACGCTTGGAGGCAAAAGCCACGCGCTTCCCATCGGGTGACCAACTTGGCGACAGGTCCGAAGCATCCCCCCACCACGTCAGCCGCTGCACGTCCGCGGCATCCGGGCGCATGACGTACAACTCGTAATACAGCGAATCCCGCACCGAGGCAAACGCGATCCATTGTCCATCCGTTGACCAGGCCGGCGTCTGGTCCTTGGCCTTGTTACGCGTCAGGTTCACCGCGTTACGGCCGTCGCTGCCCATCACCCAGATGTCGGCGTTGCCGTCGACGTCCGAGACAAACGCGATCCGAGAACCGTCCGGCGACCAGCTCGGCGCAGAGAGAAAGTCCGACGACGCTTCGACGACAGGGGTGCGATTGCTGCCGTCGCTGTCCATGACGTAGAGCGTCCAGCTCTCGTCACCCGCCCCTTTGGACAGGTAGGCAATGGCTGGCACCGCGCGGGCAACGATCAACGGCGCGGTCGGCGATGCGACCGTAGGCATGGCGGTCGGCACGGGCCGCGGCGTAGCGGCCGCGCCCTGGGCGACGGGTTTCGACGTCGCAGCCAGGGACATCGTTGGCGTTGCCAATGCAAAGGAGGCGGTACTCGACAGGCGCACTGTGGCAGCCGAACCCACCGCTGGCGTCTCAACCGGCCGCCCGGCAATGGACTTGAGTACCCGTAGACTGAGCGCCGTCAGCACCATCGCGCCCAGGACCCCGATCACAGCCAACCATGGCCGTGGCAATCCCCGAAGCGAAGCGGAGATGGACGGCCCGCGCCGAGGCACGGCGACCGAAGACCTGCGGAGTACCGCTTCTGCGGTGTCCTGTGCCGGACCGGCGCTAGGGCCGGCAGTCGCGGTCTCTTCGGCCGGAACGGGCTCCGGCGTGGGCGATGGCGGCTCCTTGCGCCGCTCCCGCTGCACAAGCAGCCGGGACATGGATTCCCATAGCGACGCGGAACGGGTTGCCCTCTCACCCGCCGAATGTCCTTGGCCCCCTGTGGGGGGCAAGGAACGTCCTTGGCCCCCTGTGGGGGGCAAGGATTGGCCGCGGCCTTTGCCGGTCCAGCGGGCGTTGCGCACCACATCGCGCAGCTCCAGCCGCTTCCCGAGCCAATCTCGGAGCAGCGCTACCCGAAACCGGTAACTGTGCGCCCCGAGTCGCTCCAGGATCTCCCGTTGTGTCAGGCGCTGCAGGGCATCCTCCACCTGGGGCCTGCCCACCCGTGCCCCGGCCTTGATCAGGATGTCGTGGACCTCCGGCATGGTCGCCACACCCCGCGCCCCACGTAGCGAAACGAGTGCAGCCAGAACCGCCTGATCCGGCGGAGAAGACTCATCCCACACCTGGCGGAACTCGGCGATCTCCCGCCCGACGAGCCCCTCCATGACCAGGTCCACGTCTCGCTGGTTCACCCACCCGGCGGGGGCACAGCGATTGAACACTTCAGAGCACAACAACTGCAGGTAATAGGGTTGGCCGGAGGTGATCTCAACCAGCCGCCGGGGGAGGCCATAGTCGTAGGTCATCACGCCGTCCACCGGCCAGGTGATCAGCCGGATCGCTTCCTCGCTGGAGAGCGGTCCAAACACGTACGACAGAGCTCCTCCAAGTAGGCGGGGGTAGGCGCGCGACAGCGCATCACCCTGCGAAACGCTGGTGGTGATCACGAGCGCCAGGTTCGGGTCTTGGTCTCGTCCCTTCGCCAGGAACGAGGCAAGCCGGTCCAGAAGGCCGGTCTCATTCTGCGCCAGGCTGTGGAGATCGTCCAACAGGAGGACCAGGCACCGCGCACCGAGCAAGCCCCGGATCGAGGGCCAGAAATCGGCCAGCAGGTGCTCGGGTCGACCCTCATAGTCGCTCCAGGCCGGCTCCGGGCAGGCTACACCCAACTGGTGACCGACCTGCTGCGACACGGCAACGGCCAGTCTCCACAGCAGCCAGTCGAATCGCTGAGCGTGCTCCTCCCGCAGCGCGACATGCACGGAGAGATGGTCGTCTGGCAGGTGGAGCGGCACCTGCCGCAGGAAGGATGTCTTGCCCATCCGTCGAGCACCCGAGACGACAAACACGCGCCGCCCTTTCACCAGTTGCTCGCGGATCGACACGAGAGCATCCCGGCGGCCAACAAAGCGGTCGGGGATACTCACAGGTTGGCCGGGCGTGTATGGATTCACGAAATCTGGCATGGCAAGGAGATTATACCACCAAGGCGCTGTTCTGGAAAATCAAGCCCGCACAACGCCGTAGAGGCGCACGGCCGTGCGCCCCGCCCACGCTTTGCCCATATTCCCCCACTGGAATAGGGCGACGTGTGGCAGCCGGGTCACGGCGTTAGCTGCGCAGCTCGGCCCCCAACTCCTTGCTCAGCCGCCCGACGATGCGCTTCACGTGTTTGGCCACCGTTTCGTCGCTCAGCGTCTTGTCGGGCGCCTGGAAGGTCAAGCCGAAGGCCAGGCTCTTCTTTCCGGCCTGCACCGGCTCACCGTAGTAGACGTCGAACAGCCGCACCTGCTTCAGCAAGAACCCCCCCGCCTCGGCGATGAGCCCCTGGACCGCCGCGGCACGCACTTGATCGCCAACGACCACAGCCAGATCCTGCAGCACCGCCGGGTACGTCGAGACGGGTTCGACCGTCCAGGCCGCCGGCACTTGCGCCAGCAACGCCTCCAGGTCGAACTCGGCCGCGGCCACCCGCCGGTCAGGCAGTTCGAATGCCTCTCGAACGGCCGGATGGATCTCGCCCAGCACCCCGACCTGCACCGTGCGCACGAGGACACGCGCCGTCCTGCCTGGCTGAAACGTGGGATGCTCCGTCGGTTCATAGTTTGCGCCGACCACGTGCAGCCGGGCCAGGAGGGTATCCACGACCCCCTTGAGATCGTAGAAATCCAGGTCGGGTCCGCCAGCCACCGACCAGCAGCGAATGTCCTTTGCCCCCAATGGGGGGCAAGAAACGTCGGGCGAACCGCACATCACGATGGCCAGCCGGAGGGGTTCCTGCGGCAACTCGTCGCTGGACGCTTGCAGAAACACTTTCCCTGCCTCAAAGACCGCCACATGCTCGCGGAAGCGCAGGTTGGCCGCGGCCGTCTCCAGGACGGTGGTCAGCACGTGGTGGCGCATCACCGCCCGTTCTTGTGTAATCGGATTGGCAATTTGCACATAGTCCACGTACGCCCCGCTCGGCAGTTCTTGGGCGCTCGTACCCGGGGTCAATGTCCCTGGCTCCCCTATGCCTGTCCCGTGCCGGACACCACCAAGGAAGTGGCCTGCCCACCGCAGAAGCGGTATTCCGCAGTGCGCAGGCACAGGGAGGGCAAAGAGCGAGGCCTCCCGCGCCAGGGTGGTGAGCGAATAGGTGATGACCTCCTGGAGCCCACACCCGACGAGGATGTCGCGGACCTGCTCCTCCAGCTCCAGGCTGCGATTGGCGCGCTGAGGTGGAAGCCGGTCGGCCAACTGGGTCAGCGGGATGCGGTCGTAGCCATGCATGCGCGCCACTTCTTCGATGACATCGGCCGGATAGTGGCAGTCCAGGCGATGGTCCGGCACCGTGACCCGCAGGGCCTTCCCATCTCCTTCCTCCACCACAAACTCCAGCGATTCCAGGATGCGTACGACCTCGTCCGCGGCGAAGGAAATGCCCAGGCTGCGCTCGATCTCTCCGAGGGTCACGTCGATCACCACCGGCTTAACCGGGCTGGGATAGGCGTCTACCAGTCCCCTGGCGATGGTTCCGCCGGCCAGGACTCGCATCAGCTCGCCGGCGCGCCGGGCCGCCGGCTCGGGCAACGCAGGGTGAATGCCACGTCCGAACCGCTGGCTGGCTTCGCTGGGCAGCCGCAGGGCCTGGGTGGTGCGCCGGATGCTGTACAGGTCAAAGTTGGCCGACTCGAGCAGGATGTTTCGCGTGTTCTCGTCAATCTCCGTCTCCAAGCCACCCATCACACCGGCGACTGCGATGGGCCCTGCCGTGTCGCAGATGAGCAGGGTGTCCTCGGCGAAGACCCTGTCTACCCCGTCCAGAGTCGTCATCGTCTCTCCCGGCATGGAGCGGCGGACAATGATAGTGGGGTCGCCTCCGCTCGCGCGAGTCAGCAGCTTGTCGTAGTCAAAGGCGTGGAGCGGCTGGCCCCATTCTAGCATCACATAGTTGGTGATGTCCACGATGTTGTTGATGGGCCGCATCCCCGCCTTGCGCAGCCGGTCCTGCATCCACTTCGGCCCCGGACCGATCTGCACGCCCTGGATGAGCGTGGCGATGTACCGCGCGCACAGGTCAGGATCCTCGATGGTGACGCGCGCCAGGTCCGCAGCCGCCGGCCCATCGGCCCGCCAGCCGGTTTCGGGATAGCGCACCCGGACGCCGGTCAAGGCCGCCACCTCACGCGCCACGCCGATCACGCTCAAGCAACGGGCCAGGTTGGGTGTGAGCGTCACATCAAAGATGGTGTCACCCAAGTAGTCGGCCAGCGGTGTGCCCACGGGCGCGTCGTCGGGCAGAAACAGGATGCCTTCGTGCTCATTCGAGATGCCCAGCTCTTTTTCCGAGCAGACCATGGCCCGCGACGGAATACCGCGGATCTTGCCTGGTTTCAATCGCGTTTTCACAAAGCCTTCCTGGTGGCCGTCGTACAGCTCGGCCCCCTCCATAGCGAATGCGACCTTCAAGCTCACCCGGCCGGCCCCCTTGAAAGGGAACAGGTTGGGCGCGCCGGTAACGCACTGCTCGACCGCGCTGCCCCCGTAAGCCACGTTGGCCAGCACCAGCCGGTCGGCGTTGGGATGAGGCCGGACCTCCTGCACCTCGGCCACGACGATCTTGGCCCGGTCCCACCAGTCCCCGATGCGCTCGATCGACTCGACCTCGAGCCCGGCCAACGTCATGCGATCGGCCAGTTGGTCGAGAGGAGCAGCGATTTTCACATATTCCTTAAGCCAGCTAATCGGCACTCTCATGCTCTATCTCCCTAACTGAACTGTTCCAGGAACCGCAGGTCATTGCCCCAGAAATAGCGGATGTCCTCGATGCCGAACTTGAGCATGGCGATGCGTTCCACGCCCATCCCACAGGCAAAGCCGGTGTACACGGCTGGATCGTAACCGCCGTTGCGCAGCACCACGGGATGGACCATCCCGGCGCCCATGATCTCTACCCAGCCGGTGTTCTTGCACACGCGGCAGCCTCGCCCAGCGCACAGGTTGCAGTCCATGTCGACCTCGGCACTGGGCTCGGTGAACGGAAAGTAGCTGGCACGAAAGCGCACCCGCCTCCCCTCGCCGAACATGCGTCGGGCAAAGTCGGCGATGGTACCCTTGAGATCGGCCATCGTGATCGCCTGGCCCACCGCCAGCCCCTCGACCTGATTAAACATGATGTCCGCCCGGGCCGTGATCTGCTCGTACCGGTAGCAGGTGCCCGGCAGCACCACCCGGATCGGCTCTGGATAGTACTGGCGCATCGCCCGGATTTGCCCAGGGGACGTGTGGGTCCGCAGGATCACGCCGGGGGTCATCGTGTAAAAGGTGGCCCACATGTCCCGAGCCGGGTGATCGGGCGGTATGTTCAACAGGCCGAAGTTGAAATCGTCCGTCTCCACGTCGAGGCTGCGGTATACCTGGAAGCCCATTTCGGCAAAGATGCGGTAGATGTCCCTCAGAGTACGCGTGATGGGGTGCAGCCGACCGGGCCGTACCGGCCGGCCCGGCAGCGTCACGTCGACCTGGTCTGCCACGAGAGACCGCTCGCGCTCAGCCTGCTTCAACGCCTCCACCCAGGCCAGGTAAGCCGCCTCCAGCTCCTGCTTGACCTCATTCACCCGCTGGCCGTACGCTGGCCGCTCCTCCGGGGACAGAGTGCTCACGGCCTTGATGGCGTTCGTGACTCTGCCCTTGCGGCCCAGGTACGCCAGCCGCCACGCCGCGACTTGCTCCAGGTCGACGGCGGCCTGGAGTGCTGCGCCTGCTTCCTGTAGCAGGTTGTCCAGTTGTTCGCGCATGTGCCCTCCGTGGATCAAACTAAAACGCCCCCGTCCCATCAGGGACGAGAGCGCATCACTCCCGTGGTACCACCCTGTTTGACCAGCCCCCGCCGGTCCCCTCTGCCGACGGCTGCGCTTGCCGCAACGATCGGCTGCCCCGATAACGGTGGGCCTCCGGAGCGGGCTACTCTGTTTTCACCCGTCGGCTCGGGAGCGAACTTCCGCGAGTTCCGTCCCGGCAGGGCTTCCAGTCCGCGACCCTGCCTCCCTGGGGGTCATCCCCCGCGTACTCCTCTCCGTCTCTGCCTTTGCACCCTCAGTTGGCGCCATTATATACAGAGCCCCAGAAATGTCAAGTCTGCGACCTGGTCATTCAGTCGCCACCCCTCCCTGACCGGTTGGCCTTTGCCGCGCTGTGTGGTAGAATCGGGCCGAGGGTCAGGCCACAGAACGTAAGGATTAGAACAAAGGTTCGGATCGTTCATGACACGATCTGACATCAATGCCCGGTATCATCGGGGTAGCGTTCGAGACTCGCCTCCGGCTACTACGACGCCGGCGTGTGCACATACACGAAGGAAACGTATGGTTCAGGACAAACTGGTCATCCGTGGCGCTCAACAGCACAACCTGAAGAACATCAGCCTGACCCTGCCCCGCAACCGTTTGGTCGTCATCACCGGCGTCTCCGGCAGCGGCAAGAGCAGCCTGGCCTTCGATACCCTCTACGCCGAAGGCCAGCGTCGCTACGTCGAATCGCTGTCCTCCTACGCCCGCCAGTTCCTGGGGCAGATGGAAAAGCCCAAGGTGGATTTCATCGGCGGGCTCAGCCCGGCAATCGCCATCGAGCAGAAGGCAGTCAGCAAGAATCCACGTTCCACGGTGGCCACCGTAACCGAGATCTACGATTACCTGCGCGTGCTGTATGCCCGCGTGGGCACTCCGCACTGCCCGCAGTGTGGCCGCGCAGTACACGCCCAATCGGCGCAACTTATCGTCGACCAGATCGCGCAACTGCCACCTGGCACGCGCTTTCAGATCTTGGCGCCGGTGGTTCGCGGCCGCAAGGGGACGCACGAAGACGTGCTCGAGCAGGCCCGCGCCGACGGATACGTCCGTGGCCGCATCGACGGCGTGCCGGTGGAGCTTGCGGAGCGGGTGAGCCTGGCCAAGACCAAGAAGCACGACATCGAGATCGTGGTGGATCGGTTGGTGATACCAGGGGCGGAGGTCCTTGGCCCCCAGTGGGGGGCAGGGAATGTCCCTGGCCCCCAGTGGGGGGCAGGGAGTGATGGGTCTGAGGAGAGTGATGGCAACGATGGATTCGTGACGCGCCTGACTGACTCGGTCGAGTCTGCGCTCCGGTTGGCAGACGGGCTGCTCTACGTCGATGTGCCCACCGGGGAGATGCTCACCTTCTCCGAGCAGAATGCATGTCCGGTGTGCGGCATCAGCTTCCCCGAGTTGACGCCGGCGATGTTCAGCTTCAACTCACCCCACGGCATGTGCCCCGAATGCAACGGGTTGGGCACACAGATGATGGTCGATCCGGGCCTGATCGTCCACGATCCAAAGCTATCGATCATGGATGGTGCCGTACGCTGGTACGGCGAGCTGCGAAAGAAGAAGAACAGTTGGGCGCTGAAGCAACTGCAGTCCATCGCCTCGCACTACAACATGGACCTGTCAACGCCCTGGCAAGACCTGCCCCAAAGCTTTCGGGACGTTCTCCTTTATGGTTCGGGCGAAGAAAAGATCCACTTTGCCTTCGAGTTCGAGGGGGATGAGGGCCGCTGGTCGGGGGAATCGGTTCGGCCCATCAAGGGCATCATCGCCAACGTCAAGCGGCTCTTCCGCCAGACCAACTCGGAGTACACGCGCCGCTGGTATGCCAGCTTTATGAGCGCCCAACCGTGCCCCGCGTGCCTGGGCCGCCGCCTGCGCAAAGAAGTCGCCGGGGTCACCCTCGCCGGCAAGAGCATCCAGGATGTGACCTGTCTGGCGGTCGACGCCGCCCTCGACTGGGTCTTGGGCCTGTGGTCAGGTGGAGATGGGGTTCCCGGCAGAGATCTTACCGCTGAGCAGTTCACCATTGCCGAAGAAGTGCTCAAGGAAATCCGCGACCGGCTCCAGTTCATGCTCAACGTCGGGCTGCACTACCTGACGCTGGACCGCGCTGCTCCCACTCTGTCCGGTGGCGAGGGACAGCGCATCCGCCTGGCCAGCCAGATCGGCTGTGGTCTGGTCGGCGTGCTCTATATCCTGGACGAGCCCAGCATCGGCCTGCACCAGCGCGATAACCGCCGCCTGCTCGACACGTTGGAACAGTTGCGCGACATGGGCAACACGGTCCTGGTCGTGGAGCACGACGCCGAGACCATGCGCACCGCCGATTGGATCGTGGACCTCGGTCCCGGAGCAGGCGTTCTGGGAGGCTGGGTGGTGGCCGAGGGCACCCCCCAGCAGATTATGGCCAACCCCAGTTCCCTAACCGGCCGCTACCTGTCGGGGGAACTGGAAGTGACATCGCCCAACGGCCGGCGGCGGCTGGGAGATCGCTGGCTGACGATCGTCGGCGCCCGGCAGAACAACCTGCGCAACCTGACCGTTCGCTTCCCCGTTGGCGTCTTTGCATGCGTCACCGGCGTGAGCGGCAGCGGCAAGAGTTCGCTCATCAGCCAGACGCTTTACCCGGCCCTGGCGCAGGTCCTGCACCGCAGCCAGGAACAGCCCGGCGGCATGGACCGCCTGGAAGGGCTGGAGCACTCGCGGGTGAACAAAGTGATCAACATCACCCAGGACCCAATCGGTCGCACGCCCCGCTCCAACCCAGCCACCTACGTCGGCGTCTACTCCGAGATCCGCGATCTGTTCGCCCAGATGCCCGAGGCCAAAGCCCGCGGTTACCGGCCCGGGAGGTTCAGCTTTAACGTCAAAGGGGGGCGCTGTGAGGCCTGCCAGGGCCACGGGCTGAAAAGGATCGAGATGCACTTTCTACCGGATGTGTGGGTGACGTGCGATGTCTGCAAGGGATCCCGCTTCAACCGCGAGACGCTCCAGATCCGCTACAAGGGAGAGAACATCGCCGACGTGCTGGACATGGACGTCGGCGAGGCCATTACGCACTTTTGTAACTTGCCCGGCGTCCAACGCAAGCTCCGAACGCTGGCCGACGTCGGCCTCGGGTATGTCAAGCTTGGACAAAGCGCCACCACCCTGTCCGGGGGCGAGGCCCAGCGCGTCAAGCTGGCCAAAGAACTCTCGCGCGTGGCCACCGGCGACACGGTCTACATCCTCGACGAGCCGACCACCGGCTTGCACTTTGCCGACATCCAAAGGCTGCTGGACGTGCTGCATCGCCTGACGGACGCGGGCAACACGGTCATTGTCATAGAGCACAACCTGGACGTGGTCAAGACAGCCGACTGGATCGTCGACCTGGGACCGGAGGGAGGCGATGGCGGCGGCCGGATCGTCGTCGAAGGCACACCCGAGCACGTGGCGCGCACGAGTGCAAGCTACACCGGGCAGTTCCTGGCCAGGGTGCTCGACGAGGCGCTGGATCGCCGGCAGGCCGAGCCGGTGCTTGAGGCGGCACTGCTTTCGCTTTCCCAGGGAAGCGCGCCACGAAGCCGGCCCTGAACGACAACAGCACGCGCAACTCTAACGTGGGGGGAAGGCATGGAATACCGGAGACTGGGCCGCACCGGCCTGGGCGTTAGCGCCGTCTCTTTGGGCACCGAACATCTGCTCGGTCTGCCGCGAGAGACGGTGATCGCAGTGATCCGCGAAGCCATTGACCGTGGCATCAACTATTTCGACGTCGTCTTTTCCCACCCCGAGTACCTGGATGACCTGGGCGCGGCGTTCCGTGGACACAGGGAGAGAGTGTTCTTGACGGGGCACTTGGGCTCGACCGTTAAGGACGGGCAGTACTGCCGGGCGGAGAGCGCGAAAACAAGCGAGGCGTTCTTTCTCGACGTCCTGTCCAGACTCAACACCGCTTATGTCGATGTGCTGCATCTCCACAACCTAAACACGGCCAGGGAGTGGGCGAACGCATCGAAGCCTGGGGCCAGGCTCGAACTGGCCTGTCGCCTGCGCGACGAAGGCAAGGCGCGGTTCATCGGCATCAGTGGGCACTACGCCAACGTGGTTAGCGGCGCCATCGACACCGGCCAGGTTGACGTGGTCATGTTCCCTGTCAACCTCCTGGGACATGCTGTGCCCGGCCGGATGGAGTTGCAGGACCGCTGCGTCCAACGCGACATCGGGCTCGTCGCCATGAAACCCTATGGAGGCGGCAAGCTTCTTTCTTACAAGGGCACCTTTCGGGTAGCCAAGTACCACACCGGTGGCGAAACCTTCAAGGCGCGGATGCCATCCGGCGTCACCCCCGTCCAATGCCTGAGCTACGTGCTGGCGCAGGTGGGCGTCTCCACGGCTCTGGTCGGGCTCAAGGCCCCCAGCGAGGTGGCAGCCGCGCTCGACATCCTCGATGCAACCGAGACAGCGCGCGACTTTAGCCGGCTGGTCTCGGCGTTTGGGCGGGCGGTGGAAGGGGAGTGCGTCTACTGCAACCACTGTCTCCCTTGCCCCGTGGTCATCGACATCGCCCAGGTTAGCCGCCTGGTGGATGCCGCGCAGTCGGGGATCACCGGCAGCTTGCGGCTGGCCTACGGCGCTCTCCCTACAAGCGCCTCGGCCTGCACCGAGTGCGGAGTGTGTGTGCAACGCTGCCCCTTTGGCGTGGAGGTCATCGCCAAGGTGAGACAGGCCGTCGAGGTCTTTGAACGCTAGTTATTCCCAGAAAAACGAGAAAACGAGTACCGGTACACCCACCGGAAGGAGGAAAGGATGGACACGGTCGAAGTGACAAAGTACGCACTGGGCAATGCCTTTGACATCCTGGGCCAGGTGTGCGCCGACCTGACCCAGGAGCAATGCGATTGGATCCCGCCCGGCATCGCCAACCCTATCGGCGCCCTGTACTGGCACACGGTCTCGGGCGCGGACGAGGTCGTGTACCGTTGGGCCTTGGGCCAGGATCCATTGCACCAGCAGGAAGGCTGGCGGGACCGGGTGCTGGCAGTGGCGGTAACTGAGCCCGAGGGGACGGAAGGCTGGCTGGAGCACATGCGCGCTATCCGCGTCGAGCTGCCAGCGCTTCACGACTACGCCCGGGCCGTGGCGGCAGCTCTTCAGGCATGGCTGGGCTTCCGCACTCCAGAGGATCTGGACCGTGTGGTCCACACTCCCATAGGCGAGTACACCCTGGCCCAGATGCTCAACTTGTTCGTCATCTGGCACATCGACGCCCACTGCGGCGAGATCTCGGCCCTCAAGGGCTGCCAAGGCGCCAGGGGCTATCCGTTCTAGGGGATGAGCGGCACGAGGGGAGACACTGGGGCCCCACGTGTGAGAGGCTTGTGCGGCGGTTTCTGGGTGAGATCGGATTCTTGGCAGGCCGCCGCGCAGTGATGGAACGGGCTCTGGCTCGGCGCTGAATCGGAGCCCGGCGTTCGAAAGGAGAGCGAACACCATGGAAAAGATCGTCGCCTATTGCGGTCTGCTATGCAGCGATTGCCCGGCGTACCTTGGCACCCAGGCGGACGACCTGGCTGCCCTCGAGCAAGTGGTCGCTCGGTGGCGCGAGGAGTTCAACGCGCCCAATCTCACGGTAGAGTCAATCCGTTGCGACGGCTGCCTGGGGGCTGGAGGGCGCAAGATGAGCCACTGCTTCGAGTGCGAGATGCGCGCCTGTGCCATGGGCCGCGGCGTGCTCAACTGCGCGCATTGCCCGGAGCACGCCTGTGAGACGCTCCAGGGCTTCCTCGGTTTCGTGCCCGATGCGCGCACCCGGCTTGACGGCATGCGCACTGGGCTGATGGCTTGATTTGTTGCACGGTGACGTGCAAGGAGGATAGCAGATGAGAGGATGAACTCGGCGATCAAGTGGCTCCTTGCCAGCGACGAGCCGTGGACACGTTACCGGACGCTCGTAGATCTGCTGGACCGGCCGGACGACGACTCGGAGGTCCAACTGGCGCGCTCCGAAATGTTGTCACACCCCCAGGTACAGGCTCTCGTCTCGGAGGGCGGCACTTGGGGCTTGCGTCCCATCCAGCGGCACAACGACGCCGGTCATCCCCTGCACAAACTGGCCACGCTTGCCGACCTGGGCGTGCGGGCCAGCGATCCGGGCATGGACACGCTCCTCGAAGCGATCCTGGCCCACCAGTCGCCAGAGGGCGCCTTCCAGACCCTGATCCGCATTCCGCAGGCCTACGGTGGGTCCGGTGAAGACTCGTGGGCCTGGGTCCTGTGCGATACGCCCACGTTGCTGTACGTCCTGCTGACCATGGGCCTTGGGGGCGATGCACGGGTCCAACGCGCGGCCGATCACCTGATAGGACTGGTGGACGAAAACGGGTGGCGCTGCATGGCCGCGCCCGAGCTGGGCAAGTTCCGCGGTCCTGGGCGCAAGGACGACCCCTGTCCCATTGCCAACGTCCTTGCCTTGAGGGCGCTTGCTCAGGTCCCGGAGTGGCTCGGCAGTCCGGCCAGTCGCGCGGGCGCGAACATGCTCCTCCAGCATTGGGAGTGTCGGGCCGAGCGCAAGATGTATCTTTTCGGAATCGGCACGGATTATCGGAAGCTCAAGTACCCATTCGTGTGGTACGACATCCTTCACGTAGTGGACGTCCTCAGCCGCTTTCCCTTTGTGCATGCCGATCCCCGCTTTTGCGAGATGGTGGCAGCCATCGCTTCCCAGGCGGACGAAGAGGGACGGTTCACCGCCGCCTCCATGTACCAGGCGTGGAAAGGCTGGTCGTTCGCCGACAAGAAGAAGCCATCCGCCTGGCTCACCTTCTTGGCTCTGCGTATGCTGGAGCGCTGCAGAGGGTGAGCGCAAAGGAGGTCTTGTGAACGCTGCAGAGCTATTCGCTCCCTGGCAATCCGTCCGGCAGAGTCTGTTCGAGGCCCTGGACCTGCTCACGGACGATCAGTAGGCCTTCGTCCCCCGCGAAGGCCTGTGGTCCCTCGGCAAGGTTGCGCGCCACATCGCCGAGGCCGAAGAGGGTTGGCTCCGCTTTGTCATCACCGGCGAGCTGGCTGATTGGCCCGAGTTCCTGGATGAGGACTCGGCCACCGTCGGATCGATCAAGATGCTGCTCGCCGAGGTCCACGATCGCACTCAGGCCTACCTGGCCGGAATCGACGTGGCCGGCCTGGAGCGGACCATCGACGCGCCGTGGGGCGAGCGCTTCCCCCTTCGCTGGGCGGTTTGGCACGTCCTCGAGCACGAAATCCACGACCGGGGTGAAATCTACCTCATGCTGGGCTTGATGGGCATGGAGGCGCTGGATGTCTGGGCGGCGCTGACGGCTGCACAGCGCTGTCTGCTTTTGACAGGGTTTGCCTTTCGTGATATAGTCCCCACGCGTTCGCCAGTCCATGCGATCGCGGCGATCTATCAAGGCACTCTGAAAACGTTTTTGGGGTGCAAAAAACCATCAAAGAGGAGGAGAATATGTTGCCAAAGAAGTGGACATTGGCGCTTGCAGCGGTGGTGCTGCTCGTACCGCTGCTGAGCGCCTGCGGACAGGAAAAGCCCGAAGTGGTGGGTGGGTTCGAGATCCCAGCCATCCAAAAGGGCAAGCTCAACGTGGCTATGGTCCTGATCGGACCCCACAACGACGGCGGCTGGAGCCAGGCGCACTTTGAGGGGCTCGAGTACGTCCAGAAGACGGTGAAGGACGTGCACACAGCCTACGTCGAGAACGTGCCGGAGGGCACCGACTCCGAGCAGGTCTTCCGCAGCCTCTCGCGAAAGGGATTCAACCTCATTTTCGGCACCTCGTTTGGCTTCATGGACCCCATGGAGACCGTCGCAAAGGAGTTTCCCAACATTTCGTACGTCCACATCAGCGGCTACAAAGCCAAGGACAACTTTGGGAACTTGTTTGGCGCCATGGAAGACATGAAGTACCTGGCCGGCATGCTGGCCGGGTCTCGGGCAAAGAAAGATGGGAATCCCAAGATCGGCTACATGGCAACCTTCCCCATCCCCGAGGAGATCCGCCTAGGCAACGCCATCGCCCTGGGAATGAAGAAGACCTGCCCCGAGTGCACCATGGACGTGCGCTGGATCAACACCTGGCACGATCCGGTGATTGAGAAAGAAGCAGCAGCCTCCTTGTTCGACGGCGGTGCGCAGGTTGTGTTCACCGGCGCCGATACACCCGCCGTGGCCGACGTGGCCCAGGAGAAGGGCAAGTGGGGCGTCACATACGACTGGGTCGGTTCGTGCAAAGTGGACCGCTGCCTGACAGCTCCCTACTGGAACTGGGGATCCATCTACGCCAAGATTGCCGAGGGCGTTCGTGACGGCACCTACAAGCCCGGCTGGGATTACCCTGACGCTGATACCGGCCTCCTTGGCCTGTTCGGCTTCATGGAAGGCCAGAAGCCACAACCGGGCGTCGCCGACCTGCCGGCGCAGGACGTTCAACTGGTGAAGGACACGCTAGCCCAGATGCTCGCCGGCAAGTTCAACCGGTTTGACGTGTTTGCCGGAGAGATCAAGGACAACCAGGGGAAGGTGATTGTGCCCGCGGGCGAGAAGATGGTCCAGAGTGACCTGGACCAGTTCCCGCCCGGTGCACCTGGCCTGGAGTGCAAGTATTGCATGCGGTGGTGGGCCGAAGGCATCACCGCCGAGCTACCCAAGTAGCATCCGATTTCTCCATCGAGGGTCAGGGAAGAAGGTCTTCCCTGGCCCTCGGTTGAAGCTGTCCAAGACGTGGACCGTGGGCAGTTCGCTCACCCCAGCCGTCGGGGCAACGAAGCCGATGACGCCAGCGCCCAACGCCATTGAGATGCGGGGCATCGTCAAACGATTCCCCGGCGTCCTGGCGAATGACCAGGTCGATTTCGACCTTCGTTCCGGCGAGATCCATGCCCTGCTGGGCGAAAACGGTGCCGGCAAGAGCACTCTGATGAACGTGCTGGCCGGCCTGTACCGGCCCGACGCCGGCGCTATTCGCGTTCGCGGCCAGCCCGCCGACCTGCGCTCCCCTCGTGATGCCATCGATCGCGGGATCGGCATGGTGCATCAGCACTTTATGCTGGTCCCTTCTCAGAGTGTCACCGAGAACATCCTGCTCGGCCTGGACCAGCCACGTTTCCTGATGCGCCTGCCGCGTTACGAGCAAAAGGTGGCCCAACTCGCTCAGGACTTTGGTCTGCACGTAGACCCCCACTGCAAGGTCTGGCAATTGTCGGTCGGCGAGCAACAGCGCGTCGAGATCCTCAAGATGCTCTACCGCGGCGCCGACATCCTCATCATGGATGAGCCTACCGCCGTGTTGGCTCCGCAGGAGATCGAAGACCTGTTCCATATCCTGCGCAGTATGGTCGCCGAGGGCACATCCATCGTCTTTATCTCCCACAAGCTGGGTGAGGTAATGCGCATCGCCGATCGGATCACTGTGCTGCGCAAAGGACAGGTGACGGCCGCCGGCTTGATGCCCTGCGAAACGAGTCCCGCCGACTTGGCGCGCCTGATGGTGGGCCGCACGGTGCTGTTCCACATCGAAAAGCAGCCGGTGCAGTGCGGCAACCCGGTCCTGACCGTCGAGAACGTATCCGCAGACAACGACAAAGGACTGCCAGCCTTGCGCAATCTGTCGCTCCGGGTGTGTGCCGGCGAGGTCTTGGGCATCGCCGGCGTCGCAGGCAACGGCCAGCGCGAACTGGCCGAGGTCATCACCGGGTTGCGCAAGTGCACCAGCGGCAGCGTCAAGGTTCGAGGACAGGTGATGAGCAACCGGCCCACCCGCCTGGCCATTGAGGGCGGCGTCGGCCATATCCCCGAAGACCGCAGGGAAGTCGGCTCGGCACCCAACCTCAGCATCACCGACAACCTGATCCTGAAATCGTACCGCAAGCCGCCGATCGCGCGCGGACTGGCCATCGATTTCCCGGCCGCCGCGCAGCATGCACAAAAGCTGAAGGACAAGTACGAGATTAGTGCGCCTTCGGTAGACACCGCCGTTCGCTTCCTTTCAGGTGGCAACCTGCAGCGGGTGATCTTGGCCCGCGAGATCTCGGAGGGACCGGGGCTGATGATCGCCATGCAGCCCACCCGCGGGCTCGACGTGGGAGCGATTGAGGGGGTGCAGCGGCTGCTCCTCGACCTGCGACATTCCGGGACGGCCGTCCTCCTCGTTTCGGAAGAATTGGACGAGATCATTGCGCTGAGCGACCGGATCGCTGTGATCTACGAGGGCCAGATCGTGGGCGGCGTCGAAGGCGAGGTAAGCGACGAGGATCGTGCGTGCATTGGGCTGATGATGACCGGGCAGTACAGGAAGCAGGGGAGCGAGGGGGTGGATAGTGGCCGCATCTGAAGCCTCGCCTGAGAAGAGAAAGGCGATTCTCCCCTTCCAGATCCGGGTCGAATCGCGCACCGAAGAGGTGCCGCGCTGGTTGCCGTTCCTGGTCTCGCTCGGAGCCCTCGTGCTGGCCCTCGTGCTGGGCGGGATTGTGCTGGCTGTGGTCGGCGGCAACCCCTTCCTCACCTATGCGCACCTAGCCCGCGCCTCCTTCGGGGATCTGGGTGTCTTTTCGGACACGTTGACCAAGGCGACCCCCATCCTGTTGTGCGGTCTGGCCTGCACCGTGGCCTTTCGCATGAAGCTGTGGAACATTGGGGCAGAGGGGCAATTCTTCCTCGGGGCCTGGGCAGCCAGCGCCGTCGTCCTGCTTCCCATCCTGCCCGCCGGCGCCCCGAGATGGCTCATGCTCCCGGCTATGGCCGTGGCCGGGATCATAGGCGGCGCTGTGTGGGGCACCGTTCCGGGAGTGCTCAAAGCCAAACTCAACGTCAACGAGGTCCTGACGACGTTGATGATGAACTACATCGCCATCTCCTGGAACAACTTTTTCATCTTCGCCGTATGGAGTGAAGCGGGATTCCAAATGAGCCGGGTATTCCCGGATTCGGCGTGGTTGCCTCGCCTGTCGGAGTACGCCGCGCGGATCCCAGCCTTTGGTGGGCTCACCACACACCTGGGGTTACTGATAGGACTGATCGCGGCCGGTGTGCTGTGGTGGGTTCTGTACCGTAGCCGCTGGGGGTTTGAGATTCGCTTGACGGGTGACAATCCCAAAGCGGCGCGCTACGCCGGCATCAACATCGTACGCAACACCGTCTTGGTCATGATGCTGTCAGGAGGGCTGGCAGGACTGGGGGGCATGTCCGAGATCTCGGGCGTCGTTCACCGCTTGCAAGGGGCCATCTCACCCGGGTACGGGTTCACCGGCATCATCGTAGCCTGGCTGTCCAAACTGAACCCGCTGGTCGTCGTGCCGGTTTCCATCCTTTTCGGTGCGCTCATCCTGGCCGGTCGCGAGATCCAACCCTCTGGCGTCGCCAAGTTGCTTCAGGGCATCATTCTGTTCTGTCTGATCAGCAGCGAGGTGCTGCTGCGCTATCGGATCCGCGTCGTGCGGGTGGGGCAGACCTAGGCCATGGACTGGATCACCATTCTACAGGCGGGCATTGCCACCGGCA
>Ga0315286_10000381_pt1 | contig 36652 bp, 28 predicted proteins | sample YL17G10_0_MG_FD_205038 | JGI IMG/M metagenome (GOLD analysis project Ga0315286, IMG submission 205038) | Sediment microbial communities from Yellowstone Lake, YNP, Wyoming, USA - YL17G10_0 | ecosystem: Environmental > Aquatic > Freshwater > Lake > Sediment | place: USA: Wyoming | collected...
GTGGGAGTGAACGCAGACTTGCAGGTTTACCGAAAAAGTTCTCTCATGATATGGAAAATACGCGAATTATTCGCTTCTTTGATTGCCATCTGGGATGTACACATCGGGCATCCCCTTCCATTGTTGGGGAAATTCGAACCGATATTTCCATAATCATAAATTGGAAAGGTGAAATGAAACCATCTGAAGCTCTCGTTATTGTCAGATCTTATGTAAAAAATGAAAACCTGGTCAACCACATGCTATCCGTGGCGGCGGTCATGCGCTTTTATGCAGAAAAATTTGGGGAAGATCCCGACAAATGGGAATTAGTCGGGATCCTCCATGATTTTGACTGGGAAATCCACCCGACTCTGGCAGAACACCCGCAAGCTGGAGCTCCAATTTTACGAAAGCTTGGTGTCTCCGAAGAGATCATTCGGGCAGTATTGAGTCACGGTGAAAATACCGGAGTGCCGCGCGATACCCGCATGGAAAAAGCCTTGTTTGCCTGTGATGAGATTACGGGTCTGGTGACCGCGGTCGCGCTCGTTCGTCCATCCCGCTCATTGCTGGATCTCGAAGTGAAGTCAGTAAAGAATAAATGGAAGGATCGCGCTTTTGCCGCTGGTGTCAACCGTGCAGAGATCGAACTAAGTGCACAGGTTTTTGGAGTGGAATTGTGGGAGCATATCGGGAATGTGATCCTTGCCATGCGCACCATCGCCCCCCAATTAGGGTTGGTGGGTGAACTACACTGAGATAGTTAATTCTTTTTCATGGGATAAAACGATCTCGCGGGGCAGGGACCTGATACAGGATTGAATTTTGGGTCTCAGCGATTACTTTGAGTTTTGAAAACAATATTCTTGTTTCAGCGGGTTTATCCAGTAAAGCCTCACCGGCTTTCTGATAAAGGACATATCCGTACCCTCTGATCTGCCAGTTTTGAATGATATTTTCCGGAGTATTATAAAGATAAAAGTCGTGGGATAAGTTTTCATTGATCGCATCTGGAACAACCTCGCGATCCATGCCATAACTGCGAGGTTCAAAGAGAAAATATACCTTCGCATTGGTCGGTAATTGATCGACAAAGTTGAGTGCATCTGCAAATGAAGGTTGTGTTCGTTCAAAATATGCCTGACGGCTTTGGAGATTGAGTGCATAAGCAATGGGATTGCGGGAAAGAACGAAAAAACCAAAGTCAAACAGGCACGAGGCAATGTACAGGATGAAAAGGGAGTTGATGATGAAACTTAAATGGAATCGATCCGAATCTAGTTTCTTGCATTCCTCCCATGCCAGAGCTGTCAATGGAGCCAGGACGAAAAGAGCAGGGAAGAGCAGGCGCGATTGCCAGAGGGATGCGGAATTGATCACACCGATCACCCAGGTAATGATAAGAACAAATCCAAAAATTATTGGCAGATAAATGGCTCGGATTAATTTTTCCTTGCGATTATTCCATAAAAACCATAAAACAATCGGAAGCAGAATCAACCACCAGGGTCCAATTCGTCCATCATAATAAGTAACATCATAATGTCCAAGCGTAACATTTAATGGGAGTAAGAATATTTTTTCAATATCGAAATGGATCCCGGTTCCGGCATTTGCATAACTGCTTGCGAGGAAACCATCCCATAACTTTCCACCGAATACAAACGGGTAAAAAGGATTGCCAGTCATGATCAAGTTTCTCAAATACCACGGACTGGCGATAAGACAGGCTGTCCCGGAAAAACTGAGGCAATTCATAAATACCTTTTTGATATTTTCACGGTAAAACCAACCCAACCAACAAACCAGGACAACAGGCAAAATAAAGCTGGTGTACTTAACACCCATTGCCATGCCGGAAAAAATAGCAGATAAGAACCAAGGGTTCTTGGTGGAAATATTAATTCTCCACATGGAATAAAGAGCTGCCACGCAGTAGAAAGCCAGTGCCAGGTCTGTGTAAGCCCAGGAGGCAAGCAGGGGCAGTGATGGAATGCTTATTAGGATGGCTGTGCTTCGCCAGGCAAGGTCCCGACCTCGGATCTCATATGACCATCGCCAAATTAACCCCACCGTCAGGATACCAAAGGTTAAGTGGGAAATTGATGCGAAGGTTTCATTCTTAAAGGCGAGTCCCCAAGAGAAGATCCCTTCCACCAGATCTGGAAACCAGTACGGCGGGTTAATGGCAGAATTGACAAGTCCACTATTTTTTAGCCAGGATAATGGCACGGAAAGGTGGTAAAGCAGGGCGTCAAAGGCATCCGCAGGAGGTGCAAACGCCAGGGAAAACGATAGAATGAAAAATGCACATCCAGCCCAGGGTACCCAGCGCATATCATTACTTGGTGCAATTTTGAACATCTGCCAGGTCTTGACCAGGTTATCGACCACCTGAGGCAGGATTTTCCGTGATATTGCGTAGATTAAGAAACCTGTCAATAATAAGATCAAAAACAGGGGATGAGCGATCCCACTGATCGCCAGCAGAAAGCCCAGAATTCCAAGACATCCCATCCCCAATCCGGTACCCAGCAGGATTTGTTCAGCGCTGTCAAAAGCGGGATGGATCTTCTTAATGATCCATACTCCAAGGCAGGCAGCATCCATGAGGAACAATCCAAGAAAAACCAGGGTTGAAAGGATGGATAGAATTCCCGCCCCCATTGATAAGATGACTGGTTTTTGAACAACAAAGAAAGCTGCCAGGATCAGCCCGATCCAGGCAAGGAAAACAATTATGATTGAAAGGTTTTTCCTGGTCATTTTGTTCTAGGTGAATATTTCTTTCTGCTGGTGTTCGAAGTTTTTTTCGAAAGGACTTTTTCTTTGGATCCTTTGCCTTTCTTTGAAGCCGATTTCTTGGATCCTGTTCTGCTCCGATCAGCAGGTTTGACCGCAGTTGCTCCCGGTTTGATCTCGAGATAATTCTCCAACAACCAGGGAGCAGCGATCCCCAGCACCTGGTCACCAGGCTTGATCTCGACAATACTGTCACCACTAAGAGCAGCACGTTTGCGAACGACTGCAGCGTCCAATCGGCTGGACTTGGCTGCTGCTTTGAGCAAGTGCAGGGTTACGATCCCGTTGCCTTTCCCAATGGCAAATCCAATGAGCGGTGTGTGCGTCGGAAGGTCCCAGGCGATCACCCCTTTGCCGAACCTTCCCTGGGAGGGGAAGTCACTTATTTCAACCCGCTTGGCTTTTCCATCCGAAGCGACCAGTAGTAGATCTCCTTTTTGGGGAAGGAAGCCCGCTCCAACCACAGTTTCACCCACCCCAAGTTTGATGCCATTGACCCCTGCCGCCACCAAGCCCATTGGTCTGACTTCATCTTCACAAAAGCGGATCGCCATTCCTGCTGATGAGGTCAGCAGGATCTCTTTTTTCCCATCAGTGATACCGACCCAACCCAAGGCATCCCCATCATTGATCTTGGCAAGTGTGAACGATTGTGCGGACGGTCCGGGCAGCAAACTTACGGGACTTTTCTTGAGAATGCCCCCCCTGGTAACAGTCAGGATACAGGTCTCCTCAGGCAGGTCTGTGCGCCGGGCAGGTAAAACGAAAAATGCAGCCAATCTATCATTCTCTTTTAGAGACGAAGCTTTATGGATGGGCAGCCCATCCGATAATTTTTCTCCTTGAGGCAGGGTATGGACTGCCACAGCTGCCGCAGAGCCAATTTCCGTGACCAGGTATAGGGTATCGCTGGTGGAGGCACGGGTTAGCAGTTGTGGGGCATCGTTGCCGCTCAAGCGTGGAGGTTTTTCATCGGGTGAGCGGGCAATTAACCCTTCCCGTGTGACACCTACCCATACCACCTGCTCGGGAACCATCTGGGTTGTTGTCAGTGCAAAACTTTGTTTCTTTCCGGGTTTCAGATTGATGATCTGTGTACGACGCTTATCTCCGTAAGCTGTCTTGACCTTGATCAATTCCTCTGCAGCCAGCACTCTCATTTGCTTATGGGATTTGAGCAATTTTTCCAGGTCCTTTATTGAAACAAGCAGTTCTTTATACTCAGTCTCGATCTTTTTACGTTCAAGCGCTGCCAGCCGGCGTAATTGCATTTCCAGAATGGCATCTGCCTGAGTTTCCGATAACTTGTGACGTTTCATCAACCGCAAGTGGGCTGTTTCAACATCTGGCGATTTCCTGATCAATTGGATGATCTCATCCAGGTGGTTGAGTGCCACCAGCAAACCTTCCAGGATGTGGGCTCGTTGCCGGGCTCGCGCCAGGTCAAATTCGCTTCGTCTCCGGATAACCTCCAACCGATGTTCAAGGAAGACCCGAAGAGCCTGTTTGAGGGTCAGGGTTCGCGGTTCTCCACCTACCAATGCCAGCATGATGATGCTGAAGGTGGATTGCATGGGAGTTTTCCGGAATAAATTCTCCAGCACACTGTCGGCATTCACATTTTTTGTCAATTCGATTACGATGCGCATTCCTTGCCGGTCCGATTCATCCCGCAGGTCAGTGATCCCTTCAATATGACCATCCCGAACCAGCTCAGCGATCCGCTCGAGCAGGGCAGATTTGTTGGTCATATAGGGAAGCTCAGTGACGATCAGACGTGATTTGCCGCGTTCCATCTCCTCTGAATGCACGCGCGCCTGGATGGATATTCGTCCACGCCCGGCTCCATAAGCCGCTTCTAAATTCTCCTGACCTTTCTCCTCGAGGATTATGCCACCGGTTGGGAAATCAGGTCCCTGAATGAACTGCATCAATTGCCCAATTGAGATATCATCCATCTTTTCCCATCGTTGCAGCATGTAAACCAGGGCATCCACCACCTCACCCAGGTTGTGCGGAGGGATGCTGGTCGCCATTCCCACAGCGATACCGGTGGCTCCATTAACGATCAAATTTGGGATGGAAGCTGGCAGGACGACCGGTTCGCTCAGGGTTTCGTCAAAATTTGGAATGAAGTCCACGGTATCTTTGGAAATATCCGAAAGGATATCCAACGCCGATGGAGTTAGCCGGGCTTCGGTGTAGCGCATGGCTGCAGGCGGATCTCCATCAATGGAACCGAAATTTCCCTGTCCATCCACCAGCAGGCATCGCAAGGAGAAATCTTGAGCCATGCGAGCCATGGCTTCATACACTGCTGAATCCCCATGTGGGTGATATTTTCCGAGCACCTCGCCCACAATGCGGGCGGATTTTTTGTAATCACTGTTTACCCGCATGCCCATGTCATACATCGAATATAGGATGCGTCTTTGCACGGGTTTGAGACCATCCCGGGCATCCGGCAGGGCACGAGCCACGATGACACTCATGGCGTAATCCAGATATGCCTGTTGCATCTCGTGGTCGATATCGATTTTTCGGACAAGACCAAGTTCCATAATTCGCTCCTGCACAGGGTCAGACAATAAAGCCAGTAAGCAACCCATCCCGTGTATATTAGGATCTGGCTCGCAATTTTGTTCTATTTGGCAGGCTTATCTTAAGTTGAAAGCGGGAAAGCGTCAAGGAAAAGCAAACGGGCAGGAGTTTTCCTGCCCTTCAGCGGAGAGGGTGGGATTCGAACCCACGGTAGCCACAAGGACTACAGCGGTTTTCGAGACCGCCCCGTTCGACCACTCCGGCACCTCTCCATGTGGCGCGCAGAATTATAGCAGATTGAGTTCTAAATTTCTATGCTCTGGTGCAATTCCGGATATAGCAGATTGATAATGCCAACTTCACGCAGTTTTCCCTGCAACGCGTTCGAAGCATCCGGTTCACCATGTACCAGAATTATCTGCCTGGCGTGATCTTTCGCGTGGAGGGCATAATCCACCAGGTTTTTTTGACCTGCGTGCGCAGAAAGTCCCCCGATCGTGACAATTTCTGCCCTGACATGAAAGGTCATGCCAAAGATCTTCACTTCCTTTTCCCGATCTGCCAGGCGTCTTCCGAGAGTGTAAGGAGCCTGCCAGGAAACGATCAATATGGTATTGGCGGGATTTTCAATATTGTGCTGCAAATGATGAAGGATCCGTCCCGTTTCCGCCATCCCTGAGGCTGAAATGATGACCGCAGGACCTTTAAAATCATTGATGGCTTTCGATTCCTCGACGGAATGCGTATAGGTTAGATTCTTGAAATCCAGAGCCGGGTGGTGAAAATCCCGGACAAATTCGGTTGTTTCGGTATCAAAGTAGTCCGGAAATTTCCTGAAGATTTCAGAAGCATGCACAGCCAGCGGGCTGTCCACAAAAACCGGGATCGGGGCAATCTGTCTCTTCTGGATCATCTCGTTCAACATGAAGACCAGTTCCTGGGTTCTGCCCACAGAAAAAGCCGGAATGATGATCTTTCCTCGTCTACGCACGGTTCGATTGATCACCTCGTAAAGTTCGTCATAAGCTTCCTGCGGGTCATTATGCTGTCTATCCCCATATGTGCATTCCATCATAAGGTAATCCACATTATCCGGCAACACCGGATCGCGCATCAATGGTAGGTCATTTCGCCCGATATCCCCCGAAAACCACAACCTGGTCTTTTTCCCGTTTTCCTGGAAATCCAAAACAATGGCAGCCGATCCCAGAATGTGTCCGGCATCCACCAGCCTGGCTGTAATTCCGGGGATAGGGGTAAATTCCTGATCATAAGAAACAGTCTTGAAATATTGACCCACTGCTTCTGCATCCTGAAGTGTATAAAGCGGTTCCAGGGGCGGCTCTCCATGACAGGCACGATGCTTGTTGACGAATTCTATGTCCGCTTCCTGGATGTGCCCGGCATCCAATAGCATGGTTTTTGCCAGTTCCACGGTGGGTGGAGTGGCAAAGATCCACCCGTTGTAACCGGCTTTTACCAGGTTTGGCAGATTACCGCTGTGGTCAATGTGAGCGTGGGATAAGATGACCGCATCTAGTTCAGAAGGGTCATAACTGAAATTCCGATTTTTATCGTAAGTCTCCGAACGTTTACCCTGAAAAAGCCCGCATTCCAGCAGTAGTTTGGAAGCATTGATCTCAAGCAGATATTGTGACCCTGTGACTGTTCTGGCTGCCCCATGAAAGTGTATTTTCAAATTTCTTCCTTTCCTGAAAATCTTGGCAAGTTGGCTGGTACGAAAAATTACTTCCTGACGAGGCATTCCAAAATGCCGGGTCCATATTGGTTCAATCGCCATGGGGAATGCGGCATTAATTCAGAAAGGGAGGAGAGATCCTGGGGATTGTGTTCAGCGATGGATTGCATATAAGTACGCGGTAGAATGACATCGGATCCGACCCCCAATTTTTGAGCGGTATTCTTCCTCCATATGCGCAGGCTCTCCAGGCGATTGAGATACGCCTGGTCTGGTCGGGTTGTTGACATTCTTTTTATTGGTGGGGCTTTCTTCCCTTTTTGGACTGCGGAAAGAAGATCATTTCCAAATAGATATGTTTGCCTCGAGGTCAACCCTATGGATAATAGATCATCATTTCGGTTTGGTTTGGTCTCAGCAATGGCGATCAGTAATTTATCGCTGATGATCTTAAACACCGGGCGGTTCATTCGCTTTGCCTGATCGAACCTCCAATCCAGCAAAACCTTAAGGATTGCCAGGTCTGAAGGAGAAAGACGAATCGCACCATTCATGCGTTGCCAGGTGAAGGTTTCCTGTCCGCTCTGACCGTTTCCGAGGCAGATCCGCTGGAATTCTTCAATAGCCAGGTTATGCAAATTCCTTCGCTTCAACTCTGCGTCAAGCAGATCCCTCAAGTCGAGCAAATAGTGCGTGTCCATGCGGGCATAATTTAACTGATCGGAAGGCAGCGGTCTTTTTGCCCAATCCGCTTTTTGGAAGCGTTTATCCAGATTTATTTTAAAGAACTCATTCAAGAGATCATTCAGACCGACAGCCGGATATCCAAGGATGCGCGCTGCCTGCATGGTATCAAACATGTTCTCGACCTTGAAATTGAAATCCCTTTTCAAGCAGAGAAGGTCATATTCTGCCGCGTGGAAAGTTTTTTCGATCTGCAAATCTGCAAATAATTTCGAAAGAGGTGAAATATCCTTGATCGCCAAAGGATCCACCAGGAAATCTACGTCAGGGATGGAAAACTGGATCAGGCAGACCTGTTCGCGAAAGGCATGCAGGCTGTTTGATTCCGTATCAATTGCCAGGCGGTTTTCTCGGGAAAGTCGGTCGGCCATTGACCGTAGATCGGCAGGAGAAGCGATCCAGACCGGCTGTTGCAGCTTTTGAGAATTCATCCTAAGGATTATAGTCCAAAATTCACGGGATAAGCTTTTCCATCACCTGGGCATCGCCCTTGTCATTGTAGTAGTCCTTCCAGCGATCAATGATTTGATAACCAGAGTGTTCATAAAGTTGTATAGCTGCCAGGTTGGTCGGACGGACACAAAGGCGGATTCGTTTTGTCTTTAACTGCATTTCACATTCAACCAGCAAAGCTTTACCAATTCCCTGAGAACGATATTCTGGCAGAACTCCCAATGTGGCGATCCAGGCAGCTTTTTCGGAATGGCGCGGGTCCCCGGCTATGAATCCAACCATGCGCTTTGCCTCGATCGCTTTCATCCGAACCACATCTGGGAACGAAAGCACTGCCACCAGGTCGAATAACGGCCAGGCATCCTGTTCAAAACAAACCTGTTCCAATTTGTGCAGATTTTTTAGATCCAGTATGGAAGCTTTCCGAATCTCAACGGTCATATATTAGGATCGACCTCCCGCGCTGTGAATGCGGGAGGTCTCATCTCTCTTTTGAAGAAAATATAGGACGTTATTTCTTGCCTTTTACAAATTCCTCGATCATGCTTGTGAATTCCATTGGGAAGATGTATTTGGTTGACGGAGAGGCTCCAATGGCTTTCAATGTTTCAAAATATTGCAGGGTCATGGTCTTTTGATCAACCGTGTTGGCGGATGCATAGATCAGTTCCAATGCCTTGGCAAAACCCTGGGCTTTCAATTCCTGGGATTGGCGTAACCCTTCCGCCTCCAGGATGGCACCTTGCTTCTGTCCTTCAGCCCGCAGGATGGCGGATTGCTTCTCACCTTCAGCCACATTGATGGCAGCTTCGCGAGTACCGGTTGATTCCGTTACGACAGCCCGGCGGATGCGTTCTGCGGACATCTGGCGGTTCATAGCTTCCTGTACTTCACGTGGAGGGATGATCTCCCGGATTTCAACGTTGGTCACCTTGACACCCCAGCGCTCGGTGACTTCATCCAACCGGGTGCGCAGCATGGTGTTGATGTGCTCACGTTCAGAAAGGACATCATCCAGTGGGATGCCGCCGATCACGGAACGAAGAGTGGTGGTCGCCATTCCCTGGGCTGCCAGTTCAAAGTTACCCACCTGAAGAACAGAATCTGTCGGACTGAGCACCTTGTAATACCACAGGAAGTCAATGGAGATGGGTGCATTATCCTTGGTGATGGATGTCTGGTGGGGAATTTCCCTCACTGCTTCACGCAGGTCCACCTTCACAGAACGGTCAACAAGTGGAATAAGAAGAACCAGACCAGGTCCTTTCTCACCAACACACCGACCCAGTCGAAAAACGACCAGGCGTTGATATTCCGGAACGATGCGGATCGCGTTTGCCAGGAAAGCCACCAGCACAAACAGAACAAATCCGGCAATACAATACAGTGACGTCGTAATCGATGAAGACATATTCTCTCCTTACTTGTTATGGTCGATCAATGGTCATCCTGGTCATCATCCTCGACGATCAGGGTAAATCCATCCCTGCCGACAACCCGAACTTGTTTTCCGATCGGGATGCGCTTCTCGCTCCGGGCAGACCATAATTCCCCATCGATCTGCACCGATCCTTCAGACAGCACAACAGTTTTGGTTTCTCCTTTTAACCCGATCAGGTTTTCCAGGTTATGCCTTGGAATAGAAAGCATTGCCGCAGTTGATTTAAGGACAACCAGCCAGATAAATGCCCCGGTTAGGATGGATACGATTATCGCCAGGATGGGATTGACTGTCGGTTTTAGTCCCTGTGGCGAATAAAGATATATGGATCCAACAACCAGCATGAGAAGGCTGACAGCCAGAAAAATGCCTCGCCCCGGCTTCCTGGTGGCATACACGAAAGGTACCAGCATTAATATGAGGACGACCAGTGCCCAGGGGTTGATCCCCAATTGTGTGGCAGCGTATCCCGAGAGAGCCAGGGTGAATAATGCCCCAATTTCGATCAGTCCCGTACCAGGTGTGACAATCGCCAGCATCAGAAGTACGGATCCAAGAACAAGCAGAACGTAGGCAACATTTGGATCAAGCAGGAAATCCATTTTGGCTCCTTTCAGGAACGCCATTTTTATTATACAACAACCACGTCTTAATTACTTCTATAATATACGGATACTTCGGGTTCTGGTTTTAGCAATTGTTTGAAATCGCGTGTTGGTCTTACGACAACCATGAATTAGGTTAGAATAAACTTTGATGGTCCAATTTACATCCGGAGGGACGATTGAACTTCGCTAAAATTTGCGTCATGGGGCTGGGTTACATCGGACTGCCGACCGCCAGTACTTTTGCGACCAATGGGTTGCGTGTCGTGGGTGTGGATGTAAACCAGCAGGTTTTGACGACCCTGCGAAATGGCGGATTGCATATCCATGAGCCGGGTTTACGCACTGTGGTTGAAGCCGCCATACAATCTGGCAATTTGCGCGTTTCAGATAAACCTGAAGAATCAGATGCGTTCATTATTGCAGTCCCTACACCTTTTTTCAAGGATAAAAAAGGTGAATACGATGGGAAGACCTACAAACTGGCAGATATGCGGGCAGTTACGTCTGCAGTAAATGCAATTGTGCCTGTTTTACGGAAAGGCAACCTGGTCGTCCTGGAATCAACTTCACCACCCCGCACAACCATCAAGCTGGTCGCCCCCATCCTGGAGCGATCCGGTTTGAAAGCTGGCGTGGATTTCCATCTGGCGTATTCACCGGAAAGGGTGCTTCCCGGTCAGATCCTGCGTGAACTGATCGAAAATGCGCGTGTCATCGGTGGGATCACACCCACGTCTGCGGAAGCTGGACGTGATCTTTATTCCATTTTTGTTAAAGGTGAGATCATTCTGACCGATGCGACCACGGCTGAGATGGTCAAATTGATGGAGAACACCTTTCGCGATGTCAATATTGCCATTGCCATTGAATTTTCGCACCTGGCAGATCGTTTTGGAGTGGATGTTTGGGAAGCGATCGCTCTGGCAAACCGGCACCCGCGAGTCAGGATCCTGAACCCTGGTCCGGGAGTAGGCGGACACTGCATCAGTGTGGATCCCTGGTTCCTGGTGGAGAGTGCCCCGGAATTATCCAGTTTGATCTACATCGCCCGCACCGTGAACGATGACCAGCCACAATTCGTGCTGGATCTGGTTAAGAAGGCTCTGGGCGACCTTAAAGGAAAGAAGATCGCCGCGTTGGGCTTGGCTTATAAACCGGATGTGGATGACCTCCGTGAAAGCCCGGCTGTGGAAGTCGTCCATCTGCTTCAAAAAGCAGGTGCGATCGTTAAGGCTTATGAGCCTTTTAAACCGGATGCGGATCTGCCCGGGATTCACATAGTAAAAGAACTAAAAGTTGCCCTTTCGGATGCGGAAGCGATCATTCTACTCGTCAACCACCATGAACTTCATATCCTTTCACCTCTTGAATTGGCTTCGATGACTGCCTGCAGGATTTTGATTGATACGGTCAACGGATGGGAAAGCAGGGAATTCTCTGCAGCTGGATTTTCCATTTTCAAGCTGGGTGTCAATAAATAGTTTTCAGGAAATAACAACATGATCCGCATTCTGTCTGTTTTTGGGACCCGACCTGAAGCTGTGAAAATGGCTCCAGTTGTTCAGGCGCTTAAAAGAACAGCAGGTTGTGAAGCGCTTGTGTGTGTCACCGCCCAGCATCGCGAAATGCTCGACCAGGTCCTGGATCTGTTTACGATCAAACCAGACATTGACCTTGACCTGATGCGACCGGACCAATCCCTGGCAGGGATCAGTGCAGCGATCTTTACTTCGCTCGATCCGGTCATGGAATCCCTGAAACCGGATTGGGTTCTGGTCCAGGGGGATACCACAACCGTTGCGGTCACTTCCTTGCTGGCGTATTACCATCGCATTCGACTGGGTCATGTGGAAGCCGGTCTGCGGACTTTCGATAAATGGCAACCCTTCCCGGAGGAGATCAACCGTCGCGTAGCCGGCATTACAGCAGACCTCCATTTTGCCCCAACTGAGTGGACCAGGAATAATTTATTGAAGGAAGGGATCCCGGATAAGATCATCCGAGTGACCGGAAATCCAGTGATCGACGCACTGAAAATTGTTTCCCAACAAGCTGAACCTGTTGAGGTAAGGAACCTTGTGGAAAAGCTTGGGTTGGAAAATGGAAAAAAACTGATTTTGGTGACCGCCCACCGGCGGGAAAATTTTGGAACTCCCTTAATAAACATATTTACCGCATTGAAGGATCTGGCTGCCAGAGATGATATCGAGATCGTCTACCCGGTGCACTTGAACCCCAATGTCCAGGAGCCTGCTTACCGAATACTTCAGGCAATCCCCCATATCTCCCTCTTGCCCCCAATGGATTATTTACCGATGGTTCACTTAATGAAACGGGCTACATTGGTCTTGACAGATTCGGGTGGAATTCAGGAGGAGGCTCCCGCCTTCGGCATCCCGACCCTTGTGATGCGGGAGGTCACAGAAAGGCCTGAAGGAGTGGAAGCCGGCACCTTAAAACTGGTAGGTACAGACACCAAACGAATCACACAGGAAGCGTTAAATTTGTTGACCGACCCGCAGGCATATTCAGCCATGGCGAAAGCTGTCAATCCATTTGGTGATGGTCACGCCGCCCAACACATTGTCAGGTCTCTATTGGAGTATTCGAGCTAATTTTCAGGAATTAATATATTGGTAATCGATTCATATTTTTTGATTTAGAGATGGAGGAAGAATGAATATTGCGATTGCTTTACAGGGGCTGGCGACGGTTTCCTGGCTGCTGGTCATTGGTGTGATCGTTCTGGCTGTTCTACGCGCCAGCCGGGGGAAACCCATTAAAGGTGCGGGTTCCATTGTGATCCTGATCATTATCCTGGCTTTGCTGTTATCAACCGTCAGCGCCGGGATGATCTTCATCCAGCCGGATGAACGCGGGGTGGTCATCTCTGCCATTCAACCCAAAGGTTATAGGGATGCATCTTTACAACCGGGTCTGCGCTGGGTGATCCCTTTCGCAGAAAATGTGCAGATCTATAGCATTTCACGGCAGACCTATACCATGTCGGTGGCGACCACCGAGGGCGATGTGATCGGTGACGACTCCATCCGGGCTCGTACCAAGGATGGGCAGGAAGTGTTCATCGATGCCTCGGTCATCTATGGCATTGATCCCGAAAAGGTGGTGCTCCTGCATATCAACTGGCAGGATCGCTTCCAGGATGAAGTTGTCCGTCCGTTGTCACGGGGGATCATTCGTGACATGGCTTCCCAGTACGGTGTGGAGGAGATCGTCAGCACCAAACGGGTTGACCTGGAAGATAAGATCACCAGGGAGATGGAAACAAAGTTGTCAGAAAATGACCTGGTTTTGGTCGATTTCGTATTGAGAGACATCCATTTCAGCGATGAATATGCTGCTGCCGTGGAACAAAAGCAAATTGCCGAACAGACCGCGCTGCAAGCCCAATTCATTGTCCAACAAAAGAAACAGGAAGCCGAGCAGGCCCGGCAGGTGGCTCAAGGTCAGGCGGATTCAGTGGTCATTCAGGCAAAAGGCGCGGCTGAAGCACGTCTGATCCAGGCACAGGCAGAATCCAAAGCATTGGAGTATATTTCCCTGATCTTGAAGGATAACCCCAATCTGCTTACCTATCAGTACATCACGAAACTGGCTCCGGATATCAAGGTCATGTTATTGCCCAATGGCTCTCCTTTCCTGTTCCCATTACCAGATTTGAATGCACCCCAATAATCCCCGTAAACTAATTTTGCATAAAGAATAACCCGAAAAAAGAGAACAAAATGAACGAAGAAAAACCATCCGGGAAGAAGATACGCCTGACCAGTCTCTCCAACTGTGCCGGTTGAGCTTCCAAACTAAGTGCGGAAACGCTGGCGCAGGTCCTGCGTCCTATTCAATCGATTTTTCACAGCTCTGATTTCCCGGATCTTTTGGTCGGACTGGATAACCCTGATGATGCTGCAGTGTGGAAACTGGATAATGAGCGTGCGCTGGTGGTGACCACGGATTTTTTCACTCCGGTCGTGGATGATCCATACGATTATGGTCAGATCGCTGCAGCCAATTCACTATCGGATATTTACGCCATGGGAGGACAGCCCTTCCTGGCGTTAAATATTGCCGCCTTGCCAACAGATCTTCCACCCGAGATCGGCAGGGATATACTGCGCGGTGGGGCTGAAAAAGCGCTGGAAGCCGGTGTCGTGATCGCTGGCGGGCATACAGTTCGCGACCAGGAGCCAAAATACGGGCTGGTGGTGGTCGGATTCGTCCACCCTGATAAGAAATTAACCAAGGCAGGTCTGCATCCTGGTGATCGATTGGTGCTCACCAAACCACTGGGTTTCGGTGTGACCACCACCGCTCTCAAACAGGAGAAGGCGGAACCAGCTGATGTCGCCGAAGTGGTTGGGTGGATGAAGCGTTTGAACAAAGATGCTTCCATTCTGGCAAATGAATTCAAACTGCAAGCCGGAACGGATGTGACCGGGTTTAGCTTATTAGGGCATGCCCTGGAGATGTCAAATGCCTCACGGGTCAATCTTGAATTCACATTCAAGAATATCCCCCTGGTTTCGTGTGCTGAAAAATATGCCCGTCTGGGAACCTTTCCCGGTGGTGCGTTGGATAACCTCAAGTATTTTGGTTCCCAGGTGATATTTACATCCCCTCCCCACAATTGGCAGAAGATGCTTCTATTTGATCCTCAGACCAATGGTGGTTTATTGCTGGGTGTTCCGGAGGAATTTATTCAAGAATTTATGAAGAAAGCGAATGAAATCAACCAGCCAGTCTGGCTGGTTGGTAAAGTTAGAGAAGGGGAAGGGATCGATATCCTTTGAGAGATGGGTTCACCCGCGTTCATGAAAGCAAGAAAGCATGTCTGAGTTTGCACGTGATATCCTGATAATCATTGGATTGTTGATCTTAAATGGCATCCTTGCTATGTCAGAGGCTGCTTTGCTGGCTGTTCGTTTGGCACGCCTTCAGCATATGTCCAATGAAGGTGATAAACGGGCTCGTGCTGCATTGAAACTGGCAGAGAACCCCAACCAGTTTCTATCCACCATTCAGGTTGGGATCACGCTGATCGATGTGATGACGGGTGCCATCGGTGGCGCAACGCTGGCAGTCATTGTCTCCGGTTGGTTTGAGAAAAGCCCGTTCTTAAAACCTTTCAGTCATTCCCTTGGTCTGATCGTCGTGGTCGGAACGATCACTTTTCTGTCGATCATCCTGGGTGAACTGGTGCCAAAACGCTTGGCGATCCGCCATCCCGAACGGGTGGCATCCATTGTAGCCCGACCCATGGAAATTGCCTCCAAAGTGATGTCACCGATTGTACGCTTGTTAAGCGCCTGTACGAATTTCGTCCTGAAACTTCTTGGGGTAAGGGCTTCAGAGGACCCTCCGGTCACGGAAGAAGAGATACAGGTTCTGCTTGACCAGGGTACACAGGCTGGTGTTTTTGAAGCCAGCGAACAGGATATGGTCGAAGGGGTTTTCTCGCTCAATGACAGACGCCTGTCATCCTTGATGACACCCCGCAGTGAAATTGTCTGGCTGGATGCCAATGATCCCCTCCAGGTGATCCGTAAGAAAATATCAGAAAGTCCCTATTCACGAATGCCGGTATGTTCAGGCAATTTGGACCACCTTCTAGGGGTCGTTAAAGCCAAGGATGTGCTTCTGGCAGAATATGCAAGGGGTGCAGTTCAGCTCAAAGAGATCCTTCAGCCAGCGCTATTCCTGCCTGAAACTGCTTATGGAAAACATGCCCTGGCAATGTTCCTGGAAGGGAAAGTCGAAGTGATCTTCATCATTGATGAATTTGGCGTCATCCAGGGTCTGGTCACCATCGTCGATATTGTCTCTGAGATCATCGGTGAGATCGCCAACGCCGGACCTCAAGCCACCCAGCGCCAGGACGGATCCTGGCTCTTGGACGGCATGCTCTCCATTAATGATTTCAAAGAGATTTTCAAACTGAGTTCCCTGCCAGACGAGAATGAATATGAAACTCTGGCAGGTTTAGTGTTGATCTTGATGGGCAGGATCCCTAAAGCTGCAGATCTGTGTGAATGGAATGGATTGCGCATCGAGATCATGGATATGGATGGGAACCGGGTCGATAAAGTACTGGTCACCACTCTTCCGCCAGCTTCCATGAAGGTCGAATAATATGCTGGAAAAGAATGGACGATCCGTTTAAATTTTCCTCCCGTCGTTCTCCTGTCATTGGAACAGGCGGGATGGTGGCAGCCTCCCAGCCTCTGGCTGTCGCAGCCGGGTTGGAGATCCTGGCACACGGGGGAAATGCCGCCGATTCAGCCGTGGCAGTTGCAGCTGCTCTAAATGTCACCGAGCCCACCTCCACCGGCATAGGTGGAGATTGTTTCGCGCTGTACTATGAAGCCAGCAATAATAAAATCAATGCATTGAATGGATCTGGAAGGGCTCCTTCCACACTCACCCATGAGCGTCTGCGCAAAGAAGGAATGGGTGTAGATTTGCCTCCCTTCCATGCCTATACCATTACTGTTCCAGGTGCCTGTGCAGGTTGGTTTGACCTGCTGGAGAAATTCGGAACCCTTCCCATGTATCAGGTCCTGACTCCAGCCATCCGCCTGGCAGAAGGTGGATTTCCGGTTGCACCCCTTACATCCTATTACTGGAAACGCGGCGCAAAAAACCAATTGGCAACCTCACTGAATGGCATCCAGTTAACCATTGATGGTCGTGGTCCGGATCCGGGAGAAATATTTAAGAACCCGGGTCTGGCACAAACATTCAAATTGATCGCAGAAAAAGGTCGGCAGGTTTTTTATAAAGGGGAGATTGCTGAAGCGATCGTGGCAACCATCCAGCAGGCAGGTGGGTGTATGTGCATGCAGGATCTGGACAGTCACCAGAGCACCTGGGAAACCCCCATAAGCACCGATTATCGAGGTTTACGCCTATGGGAGTGCCCACCCAACGGGCAGGGTCTTGCCGCCCTGATCGCTCTAAATATCCTCAAAGGCTTCGATCTGGAGAACCACGATCTTCTTTCTGCCCAACGACTGCACCTCGAAATTGAATCCATGCGCCTGGCATTTGCGGATACCCGCTGGTTTGTGGCTGACCCAGCTTTTTCATTGATCCCAGTCAAAGAATTGCTTTCAGAGGATTATGCAAAAGCCCGCCAAGAATTGATCGATCCATTGCATGCCACAGTGGATCAGAAAAGAGGTGTCCCAGTTGCCTCCACGGATACTGTATATTTTTGTGTGGTGGATGGCTCCGGAAATGCCTGTTCATTTATCAACAGCAATTACATGGGGTTTGGCACCGGGATCATCCCATCCGGGTGGGGTTTTACCCTTCATAATCGAGGTCATAATTTTAGCCTGGAAGAAGGACACCCGAATTGCATTGCCCCGGGAAAACGCCCATATCATACCATCATCCCTGCCATGATCACGCGGGATGGCGACGACAGCTTGTTTGCCACCATGGGTGTGATGGGAGGCTTCATGCAACCGCAGGGACACTTGCAGGTTTTCCTGGCACTTGCCCTCGATCATTTTAACCCCCAGGACTGTCTCGACCTGTCCAGATTCTGCATCGAAGATGGCACAGCCGGAGGTCGGGTTGCCCTGGAAGAAGGGATATCTCCAGCTGTGATAGCCGAACTGAGGTCACGCGGGCATCCAATACGTGTAGTCAAGGGATATGAACGTGCTTTGTTCGGTCGAGGTCAGATCATTCTAAGGGACAATTTGACCGGTATACTGACTGGCGGTAGCGATCCCCGCGCGGATGGCTGTGCGATGACATTAGTCTGATAAAGAAGATGATCGATCAGCAATTTGATCGATCATCTTCTTTATGACAATGGTCCGAAATTATTTTACTGATCGATTCACCGGATTACGGTAAAGAAGCCCCACAAACTGCCGATCGCCATCGTGATTGTCCCAAAAATTGCGAAGAACATGCGCACCTTGGATGTCAATGATTGACCCAACCCCAGCAGGAAGAACGCCACTGCCAGAATGGTCAAAATTGCGATATATATATCTGCTTTCTTGCTCCATAAATGGTAATCGTCCGTGGCAGCATTCTGTTTACTGACCAATGAATTTGCAAGTTCATTTTGCGCATCCAGATATGCTTGTATATCGGGTGGCTGATCCGCAGATTTTGGTGCAAAGCGCGCATCGGAAAAAAATAATGAGAGCTTGGCTGCTTGTTCAGCCCTAGCCTGCTGGATCGCAGCCTGAAGGGAAGCCAACTCAGAATCCGCCAGGTTTCCTTTGCTGGCTTCATCAAGCGCGGTGTAACCAAACACCAGCGATTCCTGGGTATTCTTGAGAACTTCGCCATACGAAGCCATATCATAAGTGCCTTGAATACTGGAGCGCAGGATCTCGCCAGAAGCCAGGATGGAAAAATATTGTGAATCAATATTCGCTTGATTTGAGCGGATACCTGCATCTGTCTGCAGGTAACCGATGATCGCTCCAATTAACGTATTCAGGATGATCAGCACCAGGATCAGTTTCTTCCATCTATCCGGAATTTGTTCAGGAAGATCTTCGCTGCTCATTAAACACCTCCCCGGGATAAAAAGAAGATTACCTCGACCGCTGCCAGCCAGAAGACACCCAGCAGGAAGGAACCCAATCCAAGAACAAGAGTTAACGTTGTCATCCATTTGCTGCTGATCTCTGCCAGGGTCAGCCACAAAAGACTGATCGCCAGCATGATAATAGCGACTGACACCCAGCGCTTCTGAGAAAAGTAGCTTTTTGCCTGGCCAAAGGTCGCCTGGGGATCCAGCTGCGAAAGTTCAACATTTTCACCTTCCAGGTCGGTAAATCGTTTTTCAAGGTCATAGGTTCCATCGGACATGAGATACTTGGGGTCTGTCCCCAGCGGTGATGAAAGGATCTGCATGCTGGGCAGCATGTACTGTCGCAGATTGACCGCCTGTGCAGTTAAACCGGTATTACCGCTATTTTCCATAGCCTGGACTCCCGCCAGGTAGATAGAGTAATCCCGGGCATAGGACGCTTCCTCATAAACTTTGCGCCAGTCTTCATTTGCCGAGGTCTGTTTCTTGATGGCATTGATCAGACCCAGGTGGACGGTATCATCCGCATTGGATCCTATGCTGTTTATTCGCCAGACGACCAGTGCGGTTGTCAGGGAAACCATTGCGATCAGGAAGGCAATGATCACCTCCAACCTGCCAGTGTCAAGCCATTTGGTTTTTTCCATATTACCCTCCCTTGCTGATTCAGATCTGGCTTGCCCCACATTCGGGGCAGAATTTAACACCAGCCTGAATTTCCTTGCCACAATCAGTGCAGAATTTCTTTGCCGCCACAGGTTTGCCGCACTCCGGGCAGAATTTTCCTCCGGTCAACCTGGCTCCACAGTGGGGACAGGCTGCCATGATGGTCTGTTTGAACTGTTCGGGATTAACCTCAACCGAAGTGTAAGCCACCTCGCGGGCTTTTTGCACGGTTGCCTCCACCTGTGCCGCTGACAACTCTTCCTCCAGGTCCGGTGCACAGGTTTTACATAACATTCGCCCGGCATTCCAGCAATCCGCATCCACGAAATTCCCGCATCGCTTGCATTTTTGAAAATTCGGGCGTGCTTCTTCAACAGCAGCTGCAAATGCAGTATCATGAGCTTTTTCCCAACTGGCAGATTTGGCACGGTGGGCAAGGTTGGAGGCATTATTGAAGAAGCCTCCCAGCAGACTGCTGGCTGCATCCAGTGCATTGGCGACATTGCCAGAAAGAGAGGATTGAAACTCGGTCTGGTAACCGTTTCCACAACGGTCACAAAAGAATTCGAATTGGAAGCCCTGATCTGTGCTGAGATCCTGATAATTGCGGGTAAACTGGATTAGTGCCATTAATTTCTCCTTCAACCAGCAGAAATTCAGATTAGCTCGTTTTCTTGAGATGATATTTTTAATTTGCGCAAGTATAATACTATTTTGAATAATAATGCTGCGGTAGCAACCATGGAAATGGTGTAAAAATTTCTTACGTCGAATGAGGATCTATTTGGACGAATCAAATGGAGTCAACATCCACGTTGACGGAATTGTTCAGGGAGTAGGATTTCGACCTTTTGTATATGGCCTTGCTAAAAAATTTAACCTGGTCGGCTGGGTGAGAAATACTTCAGCCGGAGTGGATATTGCCCTGGATGGTCCCAAACATTCCCTTGAATCCTTTATTTTGGAGTTGAAGGACAATGCACCTCCCTTGTCGCACATCGATGAGATCCACATCGACTGGCTGGCAACCCGGGATTTTCAAGATTTTAAAATTTTCGAATCCAGGGCAGTCGCGGATGCTTTTCAACCCATTTCCCCGGATGTATCCATCTGTGCAGATTGTCTGCGGGAGTTGTTCGATCCTGCAAATCGAAGATATCGCTACCCTTTTATTAATTGCACGAATTGTGGTCCACGCTTTACCATCATCAAGGATATCCCATACGATCGACCTCTCACGACCATGGCGTCCTTTAAATTGTGCCATGAGTGTGGTTCCGAATATGCAGATCCACTCGACCGACGCTTTCATGCCCAGCCGGTAGCCTGCCCCGAGTGCGGACCGAACATCTGGTTGGAAAACAAACAGGGATCGCACATGATCCGGGTGGAAAAGGATCGAGCCATTCATGCAACCCAGGAGCTTCTCGCACAAGGGAAGATCGTTGCCATAAAAGGTCTGGGCGGTTTTCACCTGGCATGTGATGCCAATAATCCTTTGGCAGTGGCTGAGTTGCGCCGTCGGAAACTGCGAGTCGATAAACCGTTCGCCTTGATGCTTCCCGATATCGAAACCGTTGAGAAATATTGTTTGGTCGAAGAGCAGGAAAAAGCTTTACTGGAATCTCAAGCCAGACCGATCGTCCTGTTAAAACGCAGATCCGGCTCATCCATTGCTCTGGAAACAGCCCCCGGACTGGATTCGCTGGGTTGTATGTTGCCATATACTCCTCTGCATTACCTGCTTTTCGATACCGATCTCTATGAAGCCCTGGTGATGACCAGCGGGAATTTCAGCGAGGAACCGATTGTCACCGATAACCAGGACGCCCTGATTCATCTGAACTCCCTGGCGGATGCCTTTCTGATGCACGATCGGGAAATTCATATTCGCTGTGATGATTCGGTCATGCGGGTTTTTGAGGATGGGATCCTGCCCATTCGTCGTTCACGCGGGTATGCACCTTACCCGGTTCACTTGAAATTTCAACCGCCAGCCATCCTGGCTTGCGGGGGAGAGTTAAAGAATACCTTTTGCATCACCCGCGGGAATTATGCCTTTCTCAGCCATCATATCGGTGACCTCGAAAATTATGTAACCCTTGAATCTTTTGAAAAAGGGATCACCCATTTTGAAAGATTATTCCGGGTGGAGATACAAGCAATTGCCCATGATCTGCATCCTGATTACCTGGCAACGCGTTATGCCCAAAAGAGAGCAATTGGTCAGAACCTGCCAGACTTCCCTGTCCAGCATCACCATGCTCACATTGTTTCATGCATGGCTGAAAACAGCCTTTCAAATGACCATCCGGTAATTGGAGTGGCATACGATGGCACTGGTTATGGGGAGGACGGCACCATCTGGGGAGGTGAGTTCCTGGTTTCAGGTCTTCGCAGTTTCCGGCGGGATTTTCACCTCAGCCCCGTTCGTCTACCTGGCGCTGACCTGGCGATTCGGGAACCCTGGAGGCTGGCATTAGCCTGGTTGGATCAAGTTGGAATTCCCTGGGATGACGATCTGCCTCCCATCCTCGCCATGCAAGAAAACTCACACTCCTCCGAAATAATCCGGGGACAGCTAAGAACTGGTTTGAATTCACCCTGGACCTCCAGCATGGGACGGTTATTTGATGCCTGCTCCGCCCTGGCCGGCATCCGGCAGTCGGTCAACTATGAAGCCCAGGCTGCCATCGAGATGGAAGCCCGGCTGGATCCGGATGAGAAGGGTTCGTATGGTTTTGAGATCGGATCTGAAAGCATCGATCCTTCACCATTGATCCACGCTCTGGTTCAGGATATCCGAAAACATGTCAACCCCGGGATCATTTCGGCACGATTCCATAACGGGGTCGCACAAATGACTTTACAGACCTGCCAGGAGATCCGCACGCAGACCGGCATCCAGGATGTTGTATTAAGCGGGGGTGTCTGGCAAAACGTGACATTATTAAGAACCAGCCTGCAGTTGTTGCGCGCCAATGGTTTTAATGTCTTTACCCATAATTTGATCCCGCCCAACGATGGGGGACTGGCATTGGGTCAGGCGGTAGTGACTGCTGCCCGGTTGATCATGCCTCAGGAATAATGATCAAGAGGCTCGAACTTAGAATCTAAAGGAAAGTTTCTCCTCGCGTGTAATTTCGATCGTTTGATTTGAACCAGTAGGAAGATCTTACCAGCCACAGCTTGGGCTGGTGTTGATCCCGGCTGTTTTTCCGACATGTTTGAACATGGTCACATTGGTGAACGGTTCTCCCAGCAGACCATCATGGATCGACCAAGAACGCAGACGGATACTGTGTTCGGCTTCGTGACTTCGGAAAGGAGTTGATCCGTTTAACAGGTTATGCAGATCCCCGGTTTCTGCAAATCCGCTTTCAATTCTCTCCATAAACTTTTTCCCCACCTGATAGGAAAAGCCATACCGTTCAAAAAGAATGGCGTTGTGATAATACAAGGGTTCCACAAAATAAACCTGATGCCCCAGGCTTAAAACAAACTCTTCAAATTTCAGGATCGCCGCAGGAAGCATTCTCAATCCAGTGCGCACTTGTCCGGGAGCCAATCCGGCTTGCATGGCGGTTGTCTCAGCCGGAATGTTCCTCAGGCTGGTGCCAAATTGTGTCGGTCGACCATCCGGCATTCGATCAACATCATACCGATCGGCGTTTGGATCATTCAAGATATATAGCAGGATATGGATCTGCCCTGAAATGGTATCCGTCAGATGACCGTACAGGACAGGGTCCGGGAAATCTGCCCGATGGTAAAGTTTCATTTCAACATCCGTCTTCCCGGGTAAGAACTTGATATTGATCAGCGAATTCCCTTGTTCATCCTTGAAGGTCGCAGGAATATTAAACCTTGCCATCAGTTCATTGGGAATGATGCGGGCATAAATTTCGGTCTTTTCTGCTTCTTTTAGCAGGTTGATGCTTCCAATGGTATATGCCATTTCCTGTTACTCCCGCTTGCTGACCTGCCGTTCGATCTCTCTGTCAGTTTCACGTTTTGCGATTGCAGCCCGTTTGTCGAATAATTTTTTCCCGCGGGCAATGGCGATCTGCAGCTTGGCATGCCCACCCTTGAGATATATCCGTGTCGGGATTATGGTCACACCTTTCTGACGAATTGCATCCCACAATTTCTTTATCTCTTTTTTATGCAGCAGCAGGCGTCGTTGTCTTTTAGGATCATGGTTGAATCGGTTTGCCTGTTCATATGGAGCAACATGGGCATCCACCAACCAGGCGTTCTTTCCATCCACTCTTACATACGCTTCAGCCAGGCTGACCTGCCCTGCGCGAATGGATTTGATCTCACTGCCTTGCAAGGAAAGACCTGCTTCGAATTCTTCCAACAGGAAATATTCAAATCTGGCCTTACGATTGGTGGCAACGATTTTGATATCCATGCTTCAATTTTAACACAGGCAGAACGGTTCAACCCCATTTTAGAATTGCCAGACCAGACACCAACCGTAACAAGCCAAAAAGGAACAAAGCGGTTCCCAAACCGATGAACTGGGCAAACACTGGTCCGAGCAAGGAACCGATCAGGATGGCTGCGTTCAGCATGATGTTGTACCAAGCCAGGTACGGGGGTCGGTTGGTTTCAGGAATCTTCTCCAACAGATAATTAGCCAGAGCACCACCCACCAGCGCCCAGGCAAATCCTCCCACCAGAGAGATCATCAGGTAATGAAAAAAACCGGTTGAGAAGGACAAAAGGACAGGATACAGACTCATCAATACCACACCTGCACCGGTCACCTTGTGATGACCCAGGCGGTTGCTGATTCGTGAAAATTGGGTCGATCCTAAAAAGACCGTAAAATAAAAAACAGCTGTGCCCAGCCCGATCTGCTGATCTGAAAGGTGAAGGACATTAACAAAATATATCGGAAATAATGGTATCGTCAGGTATTGGGCTGTATGAAAGAACAGCAGGACCAGCAAAGTGTTCCAGACCGGGGTTTTCCAGATCTCCTCTTTGAGAAACACTTCCCGGATCTGTGTGAGGAATTGGACCGTCCTGCTCTTTGGTCGGATTGCATCGGGATTTGGGTTTATCTGCTCTGGTTCAACCGGGGCAGGCATCACCAGAGAGCGAACAAAGAACAGATGAAAACTGCTCATCACCCCGCCAAGGAATCCGATCGCAAAGACCACCTGGTAACCGGTCGGGAAAGGTATCCTGGTCAGGATCGCACCGCATATTATGGATGTGACCACGTATACGATCGAAAGAACGATATTCCGCGTTCCTGCCACGTGAGCCCGCCATTGCGTGGGCACCGCATCTGCGAAAAGTGCATTAAATCCAACCGCAAGAGCTGTCCCGGGGATCCCCATGAAGAGCGACAGCATAATGAGAAGCCAAATCTGCATACGACCACTGAAGAACCAGGGCAGAACGATCATAAACATATACCCGAACCGGTAAAAGACCGAGGTCCAGAATACAGCTTTTCCGATCGCCTTTTTCTGAAGCCACTGGCTGGCTGGAATGGCGAAGATCAGGTTGACCACTGCTGGCATCGCTCCCAGCAATCCGATCTGCATCGGGTTCGCACCCAGGCGGGCTGCGTAGACAGCCAGGAATGCCATCGAACTCCCACTCAGGATTGCGAACCATGCCATGTCCAGGTATAAATGCCGAAAATTAGTTTTAAATTCCGTGGGAATTTCATTTTCACGGAAAATTCTCTTCCAAATGAACATGGTTTGATTATACAGTCCGATTTAAAAAAAAATAGTGATGAGTAGAATTTCAACCGGGATTGCCAAATGAATTTTTAAAATCCATTCCAAAAGGCAAGTGAAAATGGGAAAAAAGAGTAAAATTCCATATATAATTATTCAAAGACCATATCAATATCAAAGCAGGACGAGGGCTCCCATGTTCCAATTTGAATATTGCAAAAATCAGATCGTTGAAACAGCACAGGTACTTGTAAAAAAAGGATACCTGATGGCAACAGGTGGAAATCTCTCAATGCGCATACCGGGTGAATCCATGCTGGCGATCACACCTTCCAATTTCGATTACATGAAAATGACCTCTAACGATATCTGTGTACTCGATTTTAAGTTGAAGGTCATTGAGGGAGAATTGAAACCTTCGGTTGAAAGTGGTTTTCATGTCGGTGTTTATCAGAAGCGATCGGATGTCAATGCCATCATCCATACCCACCAGGTTTACACCAGTGCCCTGGCATTGATGAAAATACCCATACCGGCTCTTTTTGATGAACAGGTACGCTACCTCGGTCGATCTGTGGACATCATCCCATATGCTCCGTCAGGTACAGATTTTTTGAAAAAGAAAATTGTCAAATATATAAAAAACCACCACAACGCATATATCATGCAGAACCATGGCGCCTTATGTTTTGGTGATGGTTTGCAGAGGGCAATTTATAACGTGGAAATCCTGGAAAAATGTTCTCTGGCATATTTGCTGACATTATGTGCTGAAAAAGATGTCAGCAAGATCCCATTACACATTCGGGAGATCGCATTTTCGAAGCTGAGGAAAGATCAAAAGAGGATCGAAGGGGGTGAAACCTCCACCGAGATCAATTAAGTGGGGAAAAAATTAAAATTTTCAAATGGAGAAAAAATGACTGGCAGTGGCTATGGCATTTCTGAATGGCCTGATACAAAGGAAATATACCATCGCTTTGGCGACCTTGTCCGGCAGGCACCTCGACCGATCCACAGGGACAGGATGCAGGATTTCCTGGTGTATTTCGATGAAAAATGCACCCGGTCCAGGATCCTGACCGAAGAAGCCAAAAAATACATCCCGGGAGGTGTTCAACATAATCTGGCATTCAATTACCCATTCCCCATTGCCATTGAGAAAGCGGATGGACCCTTTTTATGGGACGTGGACGGCAATCGATATATCGATTTTCTTCAAGCCGGGGGACCGACCGTTCTGGGCAGCAATTATGGACCAGTCCGGGAAAAGGTGCTGGAGATCATCGAAACATCCGGTCCCGTGACAGGACTGTTTCATGAATATGAACTGAAGTTGGCTAGCCTGGTCAACCATTTTATGCCATCGATTGAACTGTTCCGCATGCTTGGTTCAGGTACAGAGAGTGTCATGGCAGCCATTCGCATCGCCCGTGCCCATACCCATAGGAAAAAGGTCATCAAAGTTGGCGGAGCTTACCATGGCTGGAGCGATCAAATGGTGTATGGCATTCATATTCCCGGCACTGGGCGGTTTGAGGCTGCCGGCATACCGCGCAGTGCCAGCCTACACACCCAGGAGTTCTACCCCAACGATCTATCCTCATTAAAAAGGAAATTGGTCCTCAATCAACTTCGTGGAGGCACAGCGGCTGTCATCGTGGAACCCATCGGTCCGGAGAGCGGAACGCGTCCGGTCACCCGCGAGTTTAACCGGGAAGTTCGTGATCTGTGCGATAAATTTGGTGCATTATTGATCTTTGATGAGGTCGTGACTGGATTTCGGTTGGGAATGGGGGGAGCTCAGGGATATTTGGATATCAAACCCGACCTTACCATTTTCGGAAAATGCATCACAGGGGGTTATCCCATGGCGGGGGGTCTGGGTGGCAGACGGGAAGTCATGCTGCATCTCTCAGCAGGTATTGGCGGCACCGGTGAACGTGCCTATGTGGGAGGGACACTGACAGCTAATCCACTCTCCTGTGCGGCAGGCTACCATGCATTGTTGGAAATGGAACGTACCAACGCACCTGTTCTGGCAGGTCAGGCTGGTGATCGGTTGGCCAGGGGATTGCAAAAAATGATCGATCGTCTGGAATTACCTTTTGTGGCATTTAATTTCGGATCGATCGTTCACCTTGAAACAGCCGCGACCATGTTGCTAGACTTCAAGAACCCTTTAAAGGTTGCTCGTGAGCTAAAACCTCGCAAGCATATGATGGAGGAAATGGGTGCGGCATTTATGTCACAAGGTTTGATCACCCTGGCTGGCAGCCGTATGTATACCTCCATGGCGGATACCGAACTGATAATAGATGATGCCCTTTCCCGATTTGAAATAGTATTAGCCAGCTGCTGAAACAAAGGTTACAGTTAAGGCTCCTCGTATAAGCCATGGTTCACACAAAATAAGCCGCCCGACAAATTCATCAACAACATCGGATCTGGTGAAGACGAAAATTCTGGTCCATAAAGACTTGACTTGAATTGGAAGGCAAGGTTGATCACCGCCATCAGGATGATTAACCTTGGAATCTTCCACATTTATGTCATGATATAATTTCATCCAAATTCAATTCGGACCATGAGAAAACCTCGTCACCGGTTTGGTTTTTCTTTTTTGGAGAAGTCCTGATAAATTATCCATCCATTGTTAGACGGAGGTATGAATGGAGATTTCAACTCAGAAATTCAAACACTGTGATCTGATCAGTGTCAAAGGTCGTGTCGACAGTTATACAGCACCGAAACTGGGTGAAGCCTTGGAAGCCATTAATAATGAAGGTCGCTACAAGATCGTGCTAGATCTGAGCGGTTTGGAATTTATGTCCAGTGCAGGTTTTCGAACCATGTTGATGGGGCAGAAAAACTGTAAAAAATATAATCGCGGCGAGATTGTTCTGGCTTCTCTTCCCAAACGAACCCAGGAAGCTCTCGATTTGACAGGTTTTACTCCATTGTTCCGAACTTTTCCAGACTTAACCTCCGCGGTCGGAAGCTTCTAAATGGGCATGCTCCACTTGGAGCAGCACAGAAAATCCAATCGGGTAAAAAATTAATCCATATGCGTACAGCCATGTTCCAGGCTAAATATGAAAACCTGGATGCTATTCGTGAGTTTGTTGCCCAGGCAGCCATTGACGCGGGTCTTCGTGAAACAGGAGTGTATGCTGTCCAACTCGCTGCGGATGAAGCTTGCTCAAACATCATCGAACACGCATATGAAGATCAATGTGATGAAGAGATAGAATGTACCTGCAGTGATAATGGGGAAGACCTGATCATGATCTTTCGCGACCATGGCAAGCAGTTTGATCCAGCGTCGGTCCCAGAACCTGTTCTAACCGGTTCTTTGAATGAAAGGCAAATTGGAGGTCTGGGTATTTTTTTGATGAACCATCTCATGGATGAAGTCCATTACGAAAGCATGGGTGAAGCTGGGAATGTCCTGACTTTAAAAAAACACCTGACAAGATAAGATGACAAAAACCCATTTGCCCCAAAGATCCATTTGGAAGCAAGTAATTGATCTGGGTTCGCAACTTCTGGATCTAAAAGATCTGGCATCTCAGCGTGAACTGATCATCCAGGTTATGCAGAACTTTTTCGGGGGGAAAAATGAATTATGGATCAACGATGCACTATTCAAGCTCCCTGGACATCAATTCCAGACATTAGATAATTCTGAGATCTCCCCAGAAATGGATCAGGCTAAGGTGACTGGCGAACTCGTCCAGTCTTCCAAACATGGGCATTGCCTGGCAATTCCGACCATCAGCCAGGGGACGATTTTCGGGGTCATGCAGGTCTGCAGGTCGGTCGAACTTCCCTTTACCAGGAATGAGATCGAGCTGTTTCAAGGGCTGGCGGCAATCATTGCCCAGGCATTGCGCGACTCCCATCGAATCGCAGTGGAAGATTGGCGCTTGGAGCAATTGAACCTGGTCCGCAAGGTTAGTTCCCAGATAGTTGATGTCCTGGATCTTGATAAATTGATTAAGAAATTAACTCGCTTAATCCAGCAGACATTTCAATATTATTATGTTGCCATCTTCACCGTCGAAAAATCACACTCAGGTTTAAATTTCCGCTCCTCTGCTGGTCCTCGTGGCAAGAGAAAGAAAAGCCATCCTTCACCTGTCTTGGAAGTTGAGTTCGGTCAGGGATTGATCGGTTTGGTGGCATCGACTGGAGAAGAGATTGTCAGTAATGACGTCCAGAACGAACCGCGTTTTAAATATATTGACAGCCTGCCAGAGACTCTTTCAGAAGCGGTCATTCCATTAAAGATCGAAACCACGATCCTCGGTGTCCTGGATATTCAAAGCGATCTGGCAAATGGATTCCATCCCTATGATCTCCTGGTGCTGAGAGCCCTGGCAGATAATATTTCAATTGCCATAGAGAGTGCTCATCTCTATGGCGATCTTCAAAAACGGGCTCAACACCTGGCACTTGTTACCGAGGTCAGCCGGGATATTGCTTCCATACTGGATCTGGATGAGCTGTTGAGCAAGGTGGCGGCACTGATCCGGGAACGGTTGAGTTATCCAAACGTTCACCTCTTTAGTGTTCATCCCAATCGGCGAAAAATATATCATGAAGCAGGTAGTGGCTGGCGTGCTCGATCCATGGAAGGATACAGTCTGGATCTGGATAGTCCAGTTGGGCTGATTCCGTGGGTGGCATCTCATGGTCAAACATTGATGATCAATGATGTCTCTCTTGAATCGCTCTACACCCCTTCCCCTCTCCCGCCAGCGAATACCCGTGCGGAATTGGTTGTCCCATTGATCTTTTCCGGTCAGGTTTTGGGGGTATTGGATGTCCAGGCTGAAAAAACGCTGGCATTCACGGAGGATGATCGGTTTATTTGTGAAGCCCTGGCAGATAACATCGCCACAGCCATCCATAATGCAGATCTTTTTCAATCTGAAAAATGGAGAAGACAGATCGCAGAAAGTCTGCGTGAGGTGGCTGGTTTGTTATCTGCGAATGTAAGTGTTGACGATGTCCTGGATACCATTCTGGTCGAATTGGAAAAAGACCTGCCTTGTGAGGTATCTGCCATCTGGCTTCTGGACGGAGAAGAATTGTATCTGGCGCATATACGCGGCGCAGATCCCATTGATGTCGAGATCGTCAGGAAAGATTGGCCTGATTCGTCAAATTTCCTGTTGGAAACAATGAATTCGGATGAACCGGTTATCCGAAAACCTATGGATCCTATTGGCCCAAGTGGGGCTGCCAAGGGGTACTCTGCTGATTATTCCTCCATAGCCGCCAGGCTGCAAGTTGGCGATCAACCTCTGGGTGTTCTAACACTTTCCCATCCCACCGCGGGAAGATATGGACATGAAGCCCAGGCTTTGACCTCCACCTTTGCTGGATATGCTGCTGTGGCTATTGAAAATGCCAGGTTGTTTGATGCCGCCCAGGAACAGGCGTATGCTTCTGCGGCTTTGTTGCAGGTTGCTCAGACTGTTGCCAATTCCAGTAACCTGGATGATCTGCTGGCATCCATAACACGCATCACTCCGATCCTCGTCGGTGTTGAATCTTGTGCGATCTATCTTTTCAAAGATGATCTATTCGTCCCTGTGCATGCATACGGGATGGATGATGATCTTCAAAAAATAATCATCGGAAAAAATTTTGCCATTGGAGAGTATCCCCTTTTAGACAAAGTGCAAGAACGCGGTCAATATGTGATCGGTCTATTAAAAACGGACGACCCTGGATCCTGGTTTTCTCCTGAATTGGTACTGACGAAGGAAGACTCGTTTTTTGCCATGGAAATGGGTGAAAGGTTGTTGATCGGATTTCCCCTGGCGATCAAATCTGAATTCTATGGAGTGATGGTTATTGAGGAGACTTCTGAAGCGAGGCGTTTCCGTCAGAAGAGGATAGATATTGTTATCGGAATTGCCCAACAGGTGGCACTGAGCATTCAAAATGAACGCCTTCAATTGGAAACGGTGGCACATGAAAGGCTTGAATATGAGTTCCATCTAGCCCGCCAGATACAACAGACATTTCTGCCTGATCAATTACCGGTATTTGAAAATTGGGACCTGGCAGCTTATTGGCGACCTGCCTGGCAGGTGGGCGGAGATTTTTATGATGTTTTTCATCTTCCAAATGGCAAATTAGGCATGATCATTGCGGATGTCTCAGACAAAGGTATCCCGGCTGCCCTTTTCATGGCTGTCACGCGCACCCTGTTGAGAGCGGTTATCCTGGAAGTTTCCTCGCCCGGTCTGGCATTACAACGTATTAATGACCTGCTCATTCCAGAAAACAAACAGGGCATGTTCGTCACGATCGTCTATGCCGTGCTTTCCACTCATAATGGAACTCTGACCTATGCAAATGCCGGGCACAACCCGCCAATGGTATTTTCAGCTGCCAGCTCCGAAATTGTGAATCTCCATCCGACAGGGATGGCTCTTGGGATCGTGGAAAACAAGATCATTGAAGAGAGGGAGATCCGATTGAACACTGGTGACACTCTATTATTCTATACAGACGGGATAACGGAAGCATTTTCACGAAATGGTGATCTGTTCGGAGAAGAAAACCTGTTCAATGTTCTAAAGGCAAATTACATGGAATCAGCGGATTTTATCGTAAAGTCCATTGAAGAAGCAGTCTCTTCATTTATTGGATCAACTCTGCCAACGGATGACCTGACCATGCTGGTTTTGAAGCGGCTTGGCTAAAAATGGTATAATTATTTTGTTAAATCTCTCTCTAGGAGTACTGCTTGGCATTTAATCCAATTAACTGGCTATTGGGTCTCTTCTCTTTGGATATTGGTATTGACCTGGGCACAGCTAATACCCTGGTACTTGTACGTGGCAAAGGGATCATAATTAACGAACCATCCTGGGTCGCACTGGATAAGCGTTCGCGCGTGCCGCTGGCAATTGGACAGGAAGCAAAGGAAATGGCTGGGCGCACATCCGGGTCTCTTTCAGTGGTTCGTCCGATCCGGGATGGCGTCATCTCAGAATATGAGATCACAGAAGCCATGCTTGAATATTTCATCAGCCGGGTTCACGAACAGACCATTGTACCGTTACCTCGTCCGCGTGTGGTGATCGGGATCCCATCCGGGGTCACTCAGGTCGAGAAACGGGCGGTCTATGATGCTACCATGTCTGCCGGAGCCCGGGATACATACCTGATCGAGGAACCCATCGCTGCAGCCCTGGGTGCTGGCTTGCCCATCACAGATATCCACGGAACGATGGTGGTGGATATCGGGGGAGGGACGACCGAAGTGGCAGTGATCTCCCGGGGTAGGGTGGTCGTTTCCCGTTCGCTGCGCGTAGCCGGAGATGAAATGGATCAGGAAGTTGCCCAGTACATCCGCAACAAATATAACCTGCTAGTGGGTGAACGCATTGCAGAGCAAATTAAATGGAATATCGGCTCCGCATTTCCTCTTCCTGTGGAAAAAACCACCGAAGTGAGAGGTCGCAATCTTGTGACTGGACTACCCGAATCGATCGTGGTTTCTTCTGTGGAAATGCGGGAAGCCCTGACCGGTTCGGTAAAGGTCATCATTGATACCATCAAAGATGCTTTGGACGAAGTACCTCCGGAGATCATTTCCGACCTGATGGATATGGGGATATGCCTGGCTGGTGGTGGTGCTTTGTTGCAGGGTCTTGCAGACCGTCTCACAGAAGAACTTAATCTGCGTGTCTGGGTGGCTGACGATCCGCTTACCTGTGTTGTCCGTGGCACCGGACAGGTATTGGATGATTTTAAGAATCACACACAATACCTGGTTGGTCTCGAGCGGGATGGAAGCTCTCGATAACCTTATCCATGTTCGTATGGAATCGGTTAATTCCAGAAACCAATTGATATGAAATCAACATTTCCCCAGTCACTGCAGACGGCATTTATTATTCTGGTAGTTATCGGCTTGGTCATGCTTGCTCTGGGTGGTTATTTTGGAAGTATAACGGATTCGGTGGGTCGGGCTACCGTGGGTGCACAATCGTGGCTTTCAAGCAGATACCTGGCACTTTCAGATTTTTTTACAGTGCCACGCGATGTAGCCTCATTGCGTCAAAGAAACCTGGAATTGGAGTCTGATGTTGCCAGGCTCCAAACCCAGATCATTGAACTTCAACAACAAGTCACCCAGACGGAGATCCTGTCTGCCCTTGTGGATTTTGCGCGGGCAAACCCAGAAAATTCATATAAGGCAGCTGCAGTCATTGGTCGGGATCCAAGCCCATTCCTCCGTTATGTCATCATCAATGTCGGCTCGAATGAAGGGATCGTCAGGGGGATGCCGGTCGTTACCCAACAGGGACTGGTCGGACGGGTTGAGGCAGTCGTATCCGAAGCAGCCCGGGTGCTTCTGATCACAGATCAGACCTCTGCAGTGAATATTCGTTTGAAAAATACCAAGGCGGAAGCCATCCTGACAGGATCGATAACCGGAGATCTCACACTGGGCATGATCTCTCATGAAGTCACCATCGAACCCAATGATGTGATCTTAACCTCCGGGTTGGGAGGGGATTATCCACCCAACATCCTGGTAGGGCAGATCATCAGCATCAGCAACCTTGACTACGAGCTTTTCCAGACAGCCTCTGTCCAACCAGTCGTGGATTTTTCCAAAGTGGAGTTTGTATTGGTGATTACGAATTTTCAACCAGTAGATATCACTCCTTTGCTTCCCACCCCTATTCCATAAAAATGCTTTCGATCTTATTGGCATTGCCAGTTTTGGGATCAGCCTTCATGCTGCAAACCGGGATCGTCAGCCGGATCAATCTCCTTTCCGGAAGTGCGGATCTTGTCATGACCTTGTTGGTTGCCTGGTCACTTCAGGACCGAGTGACTTCAGCCTGGTACTGGGCAGTGATCGCCGGGTTGATGGTTGGTTTTGTTTCCGGTTTACCCATCTATATTCCATTGGCTGGCTATCTCCTCGTTGTAGTCGTCAGTCGGATCATGAATCGCAGGGTCTGGCAGGCACCGCTTTTGGCTTCCTTTGTCGTCATATTTATTGGCACCTTTGCCTTCCATTTAATGACTATTGGATACCTGATCTTGCTGGGTGGGAACTTTAAGTTTCCAGATGCCATCAGCCTGATCGTTTTACCAAGCACCTTGCTCAATCTATTATTGGTGATCCCGGTTCACTACCTGATCAAGGAATTAGCCAATTGGGTTCACCCTGCCGAGGCAATTCAATGAGAAATAGATCGGATCAAGATCGATTTGAGCCCTGGCGGTTGAAAAGTATAAATATTGTTTTTGGGCTCATTCTGGTCGTGTTCATCGTCCGACTGGCTGGTCTGCAGATCATCGACCATACCACCTACCTGGCTTATGCTGAAGAGAACCGAACCCGGATCATTTCTGATTCGCCACAACGAGGGATCATATATGATCGCAATGGATATGTGCTGGCTCGCAATGTAGCCTCCTATACCATCGCAATCACACCGGCTTACCTCCCCGATGATGTTTCGGATGTACAGCGCATCTACCGGGAAATATCTGCCCTGACAGGGATTCCGGTAAACTTTGGCACCGTGGATGATGCCAAACTCGTATCTGCCTGCATCCCAGGACCGGGGATCACACAATTGGTGGAACTGGGAAATTCACTGGCACCATATGAACCCGTGAAAATTCAATGCAATGTCAGCGAAAATACAGCTCGCATTGCACGCGAACGCCTGGTAGATTGGCCCGGCGTCAGCGTTCAGGTGGACCCGATCCGGGATTACCCGACAGGTTCGTTGACTTCGCATGTTGTCGGATTCCTTGGACCGATCCCTGCCCGTTTGGAAGCTGAGTATAAGACCCTGGGATTTTCAACTCAGGTGGATAAAGTTGGTTACGCTGGTGTGGAAGCCTCTCTCAACGATATCCTCATCGGTTCCCCCGGTAAACGTGTGGTTGAAGTGGATGTGGCTGGACAGACTTTGCGCAACATTGAACCTCCCATCGCTCCATTGCCAGGGAATAATGTTACCTTGACGATAGATACCCGCTTACAGGCTGCCGCTGAAGCTGCCCTGACCGAAGAGATCCATTATTGGAATGATAAATATTTCGGTTTTATGAAGATCTCAAGCGGTGTTGTCATCGTCATGAACCCAAAAACAGGTGAGATCCTCGCGATGGTATCTTGGCCAACCTATGAGAACAACCGTCTGGCACGCTTCATTCCAGAATATTACTACAAGCAACTCAGCCAGGATCCAACCCACCCGTTATTGAATGCCGCGATTTCAGCAGAATACCCACCTGGGTCAACCTTTAAATTATCAACGGGCACGGGTGCTCTAAATGAAGGTGTGGTTTCCCTTGACCAGATCATAGAAGCGCCAGGTGAATTGGTGCTTACCGAAAGCTTTTCTCCCACCGATCCAGGCTTTCAGCGTACTTTTAGAGACTGGATCTTTGATAAACAACCCGGTGGATTTGGAAAGATCGATTTCCTGCATTGCGTCGCATATTCAAGCAATGTCTGCTTCTATAAACTTGGTGGAGGCTATAAAAAGGAGATCCCTGAAGGGCTTGGCATCCTGCGTTTACAGCAATATGCAGATGCTATTGGATATGGTCAACCCTCCGGGATCGAACTCTACGGTGAAGCCTCTGGAATGATTCCTGATCCGACCTGGAAGCGCATCTACCAGGGGGAAAACTGGTCGACAGGTGATACATATCTCGCAAGCGTCGGGCAGGGTTATGTCCTCGCCACCCCTTTGCAGGTTATTATGTCAGCGGCGACAATTGCCAATAATGGGAAATTGATGCAACCCACGCTCATCCGTTCCATCCAGGATTCAGATGGCAACATCCTGGAAAAGTGGTGGAATCCGATCGCGCAATCGGTGACCGACAAACCCATCGAAGCCAACAGTTATCAGATCTCCCCATTCCATCCAAAAATGAAATGGGATATTACAGTTGACCCGGTCATCAAAGATTATCGTTGTGAAAACTCATACTGCATAGCCACCGGTACTATGAAAATAGTCCAACCGTGGGTGGTTCAGAACATTCAACAGGGGATGCGCCTGGCAGTAACGGATTTTCGCGGCACCCTTGATAATACCTACTCTTTCAAAGATTATCCCATCGCCGTGGCTGGAAAGACAGGGACGGCCGAATATTGCGATGATGTTGCCAATAGCCAGGGCAAATGCAAATTTGGTAACTGGCCATCCCATGCCTGGACTGTAGCATATGCCCCTTATGACGATCCTGAAATTGTGATCCTGGCATTTGCGTATAACGGCACTGAGGGAGGCTCGGTCGCTGCTCCGATCGTTAAATTGATCATGAATGCATATTTTGAAGAAAAAGCGGTCAATACAGCTCAAGGATTGGGGCAATAATCGATCAGGTACACTGTGCTATAATTTA
>Ga0315286_10000382_pt1 | contig 36611 bp, 32 predicted proteins | sample YL17G10_0_MG_FD_205038 | JGI IMG/M metagenome (GOLD analysis project Ga0315286, IMG submission 205038) | Sediment microbial communities from Yellowstone Lake, YNP, Wyoming, USA - YL17G10_0 | ecosystem: Environmental > Aquatic > Freshwater > Lake > Sediment | place: USA: Wyoming | collected...
GCGAGCCGCACCGCGGCCCTGTCGTGCAGCGCTTTGATGCGCTCGATCGAGACCAGATTGATGCTCAGGAGCGAAATGACCGCGGCCTGATAGCCACAGCCGGTGCCGATTTCGAGGACGCGACCCAGGCTTGCACTCTTTCGCGCGCCCTCCCCTTCGAACAGCAACTCGATCATTCGCGCAATCACGGAGGGCTTGGAGATCGTCTGTCCATGCCCGATCGGCAGACTCGTGTCTTCGTAGGCTTGGGCGGCCAGGGCGGAGTCCAGAAAATCGTGGCGACAAACGGCCGACATCGCGTCCAGCACACCGCAATGCGACACCCCGCCCTTGCGTAGACGTTGCACCAGCTGCAGACGAACGCCTTGCGAGTCCAGGCCCAAGCCAACCGGGGTCACGCTTTGTCCCGAGCGATGCAATGCCTTGTCACCGCCACTCTGGGGCAAACGCGAAACCTGCGCAAGACGCAGCGGAAATCTGTTCGAACGCGGCGTGGCGACGCTCATCGGCCCAGCCATTCGCGCCATTGAGGCAACGACGCGTGTTCGGTCAGATCCACCTGCAGTGGCGTGATTGAAATCTTGCCATTCGCCGTGGCGTGAAAATCGGTTCCTGGCCCGGCCTCGCGCACGTCGCCGGCGGGCCCGATCCAGTACAAAGGTTCGCCGCGCGGGCTGTCCTGGCGCACCAGGGGTTCGCTCGCGTGGCGTCGGCCCAGCCGCGTCACGACCCGCTCAAGGCGCCCTGCGTCGCTGCGATTCGGAATGTTGACGTTGAGCAGCCACGGGCCGGACTGCGGTGGATCATTCAGCACTTGAACGATCAGCTGCCGGACTGCACCGATCGTCGCGTCGAGTTCGCCCCAGCCCTTTTCCACCAATGAAAACGCGATCGACGGAATACCGAAGAGATAACCCTCCATGGCAGCGGCCACGGTGCCCGAGTAGACGGTGTCGTCGCCCATGTTCGCGCCGTTGTTGATGCCCGAAACGACGAGATCGGGCCGGTGCGGAAGAATGCCGGTGAGTGCCAGATGCACACAGTCTGATGGCGTGCCGTTCACATAGCGATAGCCATTGCCCGCGGTGAAAACTGACAGCGGGCGGTTCAGCGTCAGCGAATTCGACGTGCCGCTCGCGTTCTGTTCCGGTGCCACGACATCGAGCTCGCCCAATCCTTCGCAGGCCCGCACCAACGCATGCAATCCAGGGGCCAGATAGCCGTCGTCGTTCGCAATCAGAATGCGCATGGATCGATTGTAGGGACACATTGCGTGCGGCACGCACGTGCGCTCGGCGTTCACGGCGCCGCGCTGGGTATCATGCGGGCCAATTCAGGAGACAGCGGCATGCATGCGTGGATCTGCGAAAACCCGACCGGGGTCGAAGCGTTGAAATGGACTTCGTTGCCCGAGCCCGAGCCGAAGCCGGATGAAGTGCGGATCAAGATTGCCGCGGCAAGCCTGAATTTCCCCGACTTGTTGATCGTGCAGAACAAGTACCAGATGAAGCCCGCGCTGCCGTTCGTTCCAGGGTCGGAATACGCCGGCTGGATTGACGCCGTGGGCGCGGGAGTCACCGGGCTCAAAGTGGGCGACAAGGTGGTGGCGTGCGGTGGCACGGGCGGGTTTGCGACGCACGTCTGCGTGAATGCGAAGTTGGCCATGCCCTTGCCTGAGGGCTTCGCGCTGGACCACGCGGCAGCTTTTATATTGACCTACGGAACGACGCACCACGCGCTCCTAGACCGCGCGGCGCTCAAGGCCGGAGAGACGGTGCTGATCCTCGGCGCGGCCGGGGGCGTGGGCAGTGCGGCGATACAGATCGCCAAAGCAGTCGGCGCGAAGGTGATTGCAGCCGCGTCGACAGATGCGAAATGCGAGTTTTGCGCGAGCCTCGGTGCCGATTCGACCATCAACTACAGCACCCAAAACCTGCGCGAGCAAATCAAATCGATGACTGCGGGGCTGGGGCCCGACGTTGTCTACGACCCGGTCGGCGGAGATCTGGTCGAGCCGGTGTTTCGCTCGATCGCCTGGCGCGGACGATACCTCGTCATCGGGTTTGCACAAGGCGCGGTTCCCTGCTTGCCCATCAATCTTGCGTTGCTCAAGGGGGCCTCACTGGTGGGAGTGTTCTGGGGCGAGTTCGCCAGGCGCGAACCCAAGGCGAACGCAAAGATGCTGACAGAGCTGGTGCATTGGTACGCCGCTGGAAAAGTCAAACCAGCCATCGATCGCAAGCTGCCGATGAAGGATCTCTTGCAGGCGTTCGCGCTCATGAGCAGCCGAACCGTGCGTGGCAAACTCGTGTTGACGAACGACTGAACCCGTGGCTCGGGTGAATTCTGGCGTTGGGGCGCAAGAGCCAACTTTGTCTTCCGCTGCGATGTTTCGGCATGCGCTGCTGTAGTCTGCCCACCGTGCCGATGAATTTGATTTCTTCTTGCCTGCACTGCATGGCTGCACCGTGCAAAGCAATGTACTGACGGGTACGGGGCAGCTACACGGGCATCAAATGAAAAAGGCCCGCTAACGTCTAAATAGCAGACTTTCCCAAATAGACACTGGGGTGGCTGATGGGACTCGAACCCACGACAACAGGAATCACAATCCTGGACTCTACCAACTGAGCTACAGCCACCGCAGGCAGAAAATTATAGCGGACGCGTCTCTTCAGACCGCGTTGCGTGCTCAAGCTTACGGCGCATTTGCGCTCGCGGCGGCTGATGCGGGCACGCTGAGTTCGACTTTGAAGCGATGCTTGAGCGCGGCGTAGTAGGCCTGCGACTCAGCGTCTGCCCAGGCCTGTGTGAACTGCTGCTGGCCTTGTGCCGGCGCGCCGGCTGCCGGGTCGCGACCCAATACCTTGATCAGCCGTGCCACGGTATAACCTTCGTCTTTGAGATCGATGCCCAGCACGCTGGGCAGAGCAGTCACCGGCGCCTTCAATACCGCGTCGAGTACGGGACGAGGCAGGTTGCGTGCCTGCGCTCGAGACACGGCCTGCACCGGTTCACTCAATGCCGTGTGTGGCGCCGCCTGCAGCGCAGCGAGGCGTGCCGCGCCTTCCTTGCGTGCCATTTCGGCGGCCTGGGTACCCTTGACTTGCGCACGCACCGCGGCCAAGACTTCGGCAAACGGCAATTGCCGCGCAGGTGTGTGTTCGACGATCCGGGCCGACACCAGCTGGTTCGCGCCGATGTCGATGGCCAAGGTGTTGCGCTTGCTCTTCACGGAGTCGGTCGCGAACAACGCCTCGAGCACCTTGGCCTGCGCCAGAGGCCCCTTCGCATCGGGGGTGAGGCTGCGCGTCACGTCTTTCGCCTTGTGCACCTCGAGCTTGAACTTCTGGGCTGCCGGCGCCAAGCTGTCGGACTGGTCTTCGACCATGTTGGAAAACGCTACCGCCTTCTCGGCAAATTCCTTCTGGGCGAGCTGTTTCTTGCGTTCGTCTTCGATTTCCGCGCGCACCGCCTCGAAGCTCTTCTTTTCACCGCCACGCACTGCTGTGACGCGAATGATGTGGTAGCCGAAGTCGCTTTCGACAACGCCGCTTGTTTCGCCGGCCTTAAGAGCGAAGGCCGCGTCTTCGAACGGTTTGACCATGTTGCCGCGGGCGAAGAAGTCCAGATCTCCGCCACGCTCCGCCGAACCCGTGTCGTCCGAGTTCTGGCGCGCCAGGTCGGCAAACGAGGCGCCCTTCTTCGTGGCTTCTTCCAGCAGCGACTCGGCCTTCGCCTTGGCCTTGGCGCGAATCTCGGCTGAGGCGCTCTTTTCCGCCTTGATCAGGATGTGGCTCGCGCGTCGTTCCTCGGGCGTCGTGAAGCGGGCCGTGTTTTCGTTGTAGTAGCTGCGCAATTCTTCCTCTGGAACGTTGAGGCCCTTCTTGACGCCCTCGATATCGAGCACCAGGTACTCGACCGACGCCTTCTCCGCGGCCTGGAACTGCGCCGCATTTGCGGGGTTCTTGTAGTAGGCCTCGAGCTCGGCGTCGCTCGGATTGACCTTGGCCAGATAGTCCTTCGGATCGAAGCGTTGCAGCTGCACTTCGCGCTGCTGAAACATCGCGTCCAGGGCGCTGGCGGTCGCTGCCGCCGGCGCAAAGGCGCTGCTGCTCAGCCCGGCCAGCACCTGCTTCCTCGTCAGATCTTGGCGCAGGCGTTCCGCCAGCTGTTCGCTGGACATGCCTTGCGCGGCCAGTGCATTCGGATTCACGCTGCCGTCGGGATTGCGCAAGAACGCAAGTTCCGGTTCGGTGCTGAATATGCGGAGCAAGCGTTCGTCACTCGTATACAGATTGGCAGCGCGCACCGCGGCCTGGATGACCCGGTCGCGCACCAGTGATTCCAGCGCCTGTGCTTTCATTTGGGGCGTGTCGAACAGGCGCGTGTCAACGTCGGGCATCTGGCGCCGCACACGCTCGATCTGCTCGCGGTGCGTGGCATCCCATTCGGCCTGTGTGATGCCCTGCCCCGCGACCGTCGCCACCTTCGTGTTCTCACCGCCGGCGAAGCGGCTGTAGCCTTGAATGCCGAAGAAGACGAACGAAGGAAAAATGAGCAGCACCAGCGCGAACTGCAGAACGCGGGTGTGACGCCGGAAAAAATCGAACATCGAAGGCCTCGATGGAATCGAGCCGGGTTCGGCTCAAACGAGGCCAGCGCCGACGCTGTCCCCAAGAACGAACAAGGCGAACCGAGGTTCGCCTGAATCACCGGAACATGGCGCCGATTCTAGTGCGAGGCATCGCCTGCGCCGTGGTGGGTGCTGAGGGGTTCGAACCCCCGACCTACGCCTTGTAAGGGCGCCGCTCTACCAACTGAGCTAAGCACCCACGTTGAATCTGCGCGCCGGCAGATCAGTTCATGGCATCCTTCAGCGCCTTGCCGGGACGAAACTTCGGCACCTTGGCCGCCTTGATCTTGATTGCCGCGCCCGTGCGTGGGTTGCGTCCGGCGCGCGCCGCGCGCTTGCTGACACTGAACGTGCCGAAGCCTACCAGCGACACCGAGTTGTTCTTCTTCAAGGTGGACTTGACGCCGCCGATCAGGGCTTCGAGCGCTCGCGATGCAGCGGCTTTCGAAAGGTCGGCCTGCCTGGCGATGTGTTCGATCAGTTCAGTTTTGTTCACGAGTGTTTTCCCTTCAAAGGTGTCTCACATGGAATTTTGATCGTCGCTCTTGGCTGCGAACCCAGAGCCGGGAAGTCAACGTTATGCGGCCACGCCTGGCGCTCGTCGGGTCGTGGGGAAGCGAATTCTATGCGTATTCATTGGCGTGGGAAGACGGATTGCACGCGTGTTTTGACGCTTCACAATACAGTGGCTTGCGCCCAACGGAAGTTTGGGCAATGCGCCAGAACAGCGTCTGCCGAAGACGAATGCGCACCCGCGCACGCCGTGGATCGACTAAACCTGGGAAATTGCGTCGGCAATTGCGCGCCCGACGTCGCCGGTCCCGGCACGGCCGCCGAGGTCGGCCGTGCGCGGGCCGCCGTTCGCCGGCTCGAGCACGAGTTCGATGGCCTTGACGATGGCGTCGTGGGCCTGCCGATGACCGAGAAAGTCAAGCATCAAAGCCGCCGACCAGATCTGGCCGATCGGGTTGGCAATGCCACGCCCGGCGATGTCGGGCGCCGAACCGTGCACAGGTTCGAACAGCGACGGAAAGCGCCGTGACGGATTCAAGCTCGCTGACGGGGCGATGCCGATCGTGCCGGCACAGGCCGGACCGAGATCGCTCAGGATGTCGCCGAACAGGTTGCTGGCCACGACCACATCGAACAGCTGCGGGCGCTGCACGAAGTGCGCAGTGAGGATATCGATGTGGTAACGGTCAAGGGCGATGTCCGGGAAACGCCTGGCCATCGCTTCGACACGTTCGTCCCAATACGGCATTGTGATCATGATGCCGTTCGACTTGGTGGCCGAAGTCAAGCGCTTGCGCGGCCGCGAGCGTGCCAACTCAAAGGCGTATTCGAGCACACGGTCGACGCCGGTGCGCGTCATCACTGTTTCCTGCACGACGAATTCGCGGTCCGTTCCTTCGAACATGCGACCGCCGATGCTTGAATATTCGCCTTCGGTGTTTTCGCGAACGATCATGAGGTCGATGTCGCCGGGCTTCAAGCCCGCAAGCGGCGAGCGCACGCCGGGCATCAGGCGCGCCGGACGCAGGTTCACGTACTGGTCGAATTCGCGACGGAACTTGATGAGCGATCCCCACAGCGACATGTGGTCGGGAATTTTTTGCGGCCAACCGACCGCGCCGAAGAAGATGGCATCGTGGCGGCCAATCCTGTCTTTCCAGTCGTCGGGCATCATTTGGCCGTGACGCTCGTAGTAGTCCCAGCAGGCGAAGTCGAAGTGATCGAGTTGCAGCGCGATGTCGAAGCGGCTCGCGGCACGCTCGAGCACGCGCAGGCCTTCGGGCATCACTTCCTGGCCTATGCCGTCGCCGGCGATGACGGCAATGCGGTGCGTCGTGCTCATGCAGGGTTCCTTCGCTTCGATCGCGATCGGTTCATTGTGCCGCCTGGGCGCTGCGCATCACCATGAACACACCCGCGACGGTCAGGGCCATTCCCGCCAACATCGCCAGTGTCACGGTTTCGCCGAACAACAACCAGGCCATGCACGCCGTGCAGGGCGGAACAAGGTAGAGCAAGCTGGTGACGCGGGTCGCCGCGCCGCGCTGGATGAGCAGATAGAGCAAGGAGCTTCCGCCCAGTGTCAAGACCAGGACCGACCAGGCCATTGCCCCGAGCATCTGCCCGTTCCAGCGGATCGCTTCGGACTCGAACCATGCCAGTGGCAAGCTGACGAGCAAGGCGGCGCAGAGTTGGATTGCATTCGCCGAGCGCACGTCGGTCGGTGCCAGAAAGCGCTTTTGGTAGAGCGTGCCCGCCGTGATGCTGAGCAGCGCCAGCACCGCAAGTGACAGGTTGGACAGCGTGACTTCGCCGATCCCCGCCTTCGGCCAGACGACCATCGCCAACCCGATCAGTCCAAGCAGCAAACCCAGCCAATGCCGGCGCTGCAAGGTCGGTGCGCTGTCAGCGCCGCGTGTGACCCAACCGATCCAGATCGCGGTCAGCACCGGCTGCAGCCCCACCAGCAGCGCGACGGTGCCGGCACCGATGCCTTGTTTCACCGCGGCCCAGACCCCGCCGAGGTAGCCCGCGTGCATCAGGATTCCGGTCACGCCAAGATGCCCCCACTGGCGTGTGCCGCGTGGCCACGGCGCCTGCGTCCAGTCGATCCACACGACAAAACACGCGACCGAGAGCGCATAACGAATGCACAAGAAGCTGAACGGCGGCGCGTGCGGCATGCCGAACCGCGCGACGACAAAGCCGGTGCTCCAGATGAGCACGAAGACCCACGGCATCAGGCGCAGCAGCGCTGCGTTGTCGCGTGCCATGGGTTCAACGAACCTTGGCTCGAATTTCCGGCAACGCCTTGCGCAGGTAATAAATCATCGACCAGATGGTCAAGACGGCCGAAGCGTCGATCAGGATCGTTCCCCAAAGCGATGTGTCGATCACGCCGAACAGCGTGCCGTGATACAGCAGGAACGGAATCGCCACCATCTGCACCACGGTCTTGACCTTGCCCAGCATGCTGACCGCGACGCTGCGTGACGCGCCGATGTGCGCCATCCATTCGCGCAACGCGGAGATGGCAATCTCGCGGCCGATGATGACCAGCGCCACCAGCGCGTGCAGGCGCTGTTCTTGCACCAGCACGAGCAAGGCGGCGCAGATCAGAAACTTGTCGGCCACGGGGTCGAGAAACGCGCCGAACGACGAGGTCATCTTGAGTCGGCGCGCCAGGTAGCCGTCGGCCCAGTCGGTGAGGGCCACGACGATGAACAGCAGTGTCGCCAGCAGGTTTTGGAGCCTGTGCTCGAGGCCCAGGTAAAACACGCCCACGACGAGGGGAATGGCGATGATGCGCCCCCAGGTGAACAAGGTCGGCAGGTTGAAGAACATGGGGCGATTGTGCCGAAGGTCTGCGCCCTGCCCGCCGATTCGCGTGGGGCGGCTCAGTGCAGAGCGCGGAATATTTCCTCGGCAAGTGCACGCGAGACGCCTTCGACGCCGGCCAGGTCGTCAACGCTGGCTTGTTCAACACCGCGCAAACCGCCAAATCGCTGCAACAACCTTGCGCGCTTCTTCGCGCCGATGCCGGCAATTTCTTCGAGCTTGCTGCCACCCGTGCGCACACTCGCTCTGCGCGCGCGCATGCCGGTGATCGCAAAGCGATGCGCCTCGTCGCGAATCTGCGCGACGAGCATCAGCGCGGCCGAGTCCTTGCCCAGGTAGACCTTGTCACGCCCATCGGCGAACACCAGTTCTTCGAGGCCCACCTTGCGGCCCTCGCCCTTCTCCACGCCGACGATGCGGCCCAGGTCCAGACCCAGTTCTTCGAACACTTCGCGCGCGACACTGACTTGGCCGCGCCCGCCATCGACGAGCACGAGATCGGGCAAACGCACCTGCCCCGCGCTTGCCGCCTGCGCCAGTTTGGTGTAGCGGCGCAGCAGAACCTGGCGCATCGCCGCATAGTCGTCGCCTGGCGTGATGCCCTCGACGTTGTAACGGCGGTACTGCGCCGGGTGCATGCGGTGGCTTTCGTAGACCACACAGGAGGCCTGAGTCGCCTCGCCGGCGGTGTGGCTCACATCGAAACACTCGATGCGAAACCGGTCCAGCTCGTCCACGGCCATGTCGAGCGCCTCCACCAGCAAGCGCGTGCGCGACTGCTGCGAGCCCTCTTCCGCGAGCAACTGAGCGAGCTTGATGCGCGCACCGCTGATGCACATGTCGAGCCAGGCACGGCGTGAATCGCGCGGCTGATGCTGGGCCGTCACCTTGGCGCCGCTTTGCCTGGAGAGGGTGTCGATCAGCGTCTTGTCCACGGCGTGGCTCAACACCAGCAGTGGCGGCGCGCCGCCGTCGAGGTAGTGCTGAGCGATGAACGCTTCGAGAACCTGGACCTCGGGCTCAGCCACCGCACCGGGTTCCTCTGCGCCAGACCCAGCCCACTGCGCCGCTTCGTCGACATGCGTCGGGAAATAGGGCCGATCGCCCAGATGCCGGCCCCCGCGCACCATTGCCAGATTGACACAGGCGCGTCCACCGTCGACTCGCGCCGCAAGGATGTCGGCGTCCTTCACCGTCACGCCGCTGTTGTCCTCCACCGCCTGCTGATGCAGCACGCGTGACAGCGAGCCGATCTGGTCGCGAATGAACGCAGCCTGTTCGAACTCGAGCGCTTCGGAGTGGCGCAGCATTTCGCCCTGCAATGCTTCCATCACTTCCTGTTGACGCCCTTGCAGAAAGCCTTCGGCACTGGCGACGTCGCGTGCGTAGGCCTGGGCTGAGATGTTCTGCACGCAAGGGCCCGAGCAGCGCTGGATCTGGTACAGCAAGCAGGGTCGGGTTCGATTGCCGAACACGCTGTCTTCGCAGGTTCGAAGGCGGAATACCTTCTGCAGGAGCTGGATTGATTCTTTCACCGCCCAGGCGTTGGGGTAAGGGCCGAAGTAGCGGTGTTTGCTGTCGACACTGCCGCGGTAGTAAGCGATGCGCGGGAAAGGATGCGCCGCGAGCTTCAAATACGGGTAGCTCTTGTCGTCGCGGAACAGGATGTTGTAGCGTGGATCGAGCGCCTTGATCAGGTTGTTTTCGAGCAGCAGCGCTTCGGCTTCGGAGCGCACCACCGTCGTTTCCAGGCGCGCGATGCGGCTCACCATCTGGCCGATCCGGGTGCCGCCATGATCCTTGTGAAAGTAGCTCGACACGCGCTTCTTCAGATCGCGCGCCTTGCCGACATACAGCACGCTGCCGTGCGCGTCGAAATAGCGGTACACACCCGGCAGGCTGGGCAACGCCGCCACATCGCCCAGAAGCCGCTGCAACGGTGGTTGCGCTGGGCTTTCGCTGGTTTGGGGTGGGGGCGGGTCGCTCATCGAAAGCGATTGTGCCGCGCTGGATAATTCCATCGATGCCACAGGTCTGGGATCTATTCTGCCGGGTGATCGACAACTTCGGCGACATCGGCGTGTGCTGGCGACTGGCCTGCGACCTTGCCGAGCGCGGCGAAACAGTGCGCCTGTGGACCGACAATGCGTCGCCACTGCGCTGGATGGCGCCGCACGGGTGCGCCCGAGTCACGGTCTTGCCATGGGAGCAGGCACAAAGCCAAGCTGACTGCGGCGACATTGTCATCGAGGCGTTCGCCTGCGAGTTGCCGCAGGAATTCGTGTCGCGAATGGCAGCGCGCAGCCGTGCGCCGGTGTGGATCAATCTTGACTATCTGACGGCGCAGGACTTTGCGCAGCGCTGCCATGGCCTGCCTTCGCCGCAATTTGCCGGCGCCGGCACGGGCCTCACGAAATGGTTCTTCCAGCCTGGCTTTGTGCCCGGTACGGGAGGCCTGATTCGCGAGCGCAACCTGGAATCACGCCAGAGCCGCTTCGACATGCACGCCTGGCGCGCCGGCAATGGCATCGAGGTTCAACCCGGCGAGCGTTGTGTGAGCCTGTTTTGCTACGATAACGCTGCCCTGCCCGCGTTGCTGAATGCGCTGGCGCAAACGCCGACCGTGGTCCTGGCCACACCCGGCGCGGCGACCGAACTGATCGCCCAATTCCTCGGGCCGACGCTCAAACGCGGAGCGTTGCGCGGTGTCGCGCTGCCCTCGGTGAGCCAGGAGGATTTTGACCATTTGCTCTGGAGTTGCGACCTCAACTTCGTGCGTGGTGAAGATTCCTGGGTGCGCGCCCAATGGGCCGACGCGCCTTTCGTCTGGCAGGCCTATGTCCAGGACGACGCCGCACACCACGCCAAACTCGACGCGTTTGCGGATCTCTACCTCGCGCGCGCGCCGAGCCCCTTGGCCGAGCGCGTGCGCAGGCTTTGGCTGCACTGGAATCAACGAACGATGGGGCCCCTCGTTCTGCCCGACCTGCGCGCCTGGCGGGCGCACCAGCGACGCTGGAGCCACGCCCTGCGCGAGCAATCCGACCTGACCTCCGAACTGCTCCGATTCACGAACGAAAGGCGCTAAAATCGCGGGCTTTGCGTAAAGACTCGGAACAGGCCATGAAACTCGCTCAGGAAATTCGCGCCGGCAACGTCATCATGCACGGCAAAGACCCGATGGTCGTGCTCAAAACCGAATACAGCCGCGGTGGGCGCAATTCAGCGACGGTGCGCATGAAGCTGAAGAGCCTGTTGAACAACACCGGCACCGAAGTCGTCTTCAAAGCCGACGACAAGATGGACCAGGTGATTCTCGACAAGAAGGAGTGCACCTACTCCTACTTTGCGGATCCGATGTACGCGTTCATGGACGCCGAGTACAACCAGTTCGAAGTCGAGGCCGAGAACATGGGCGACGCGATCCAGTACCTCGAAGATGCGATGCCCGTCGAAGTCGTGTTCTACGACGGCAAGGCCATTTCCGTCGAATTGCCGACGAGCCTGGTGCGCAAGGTCACCGACACCGAACCCGCGGTCAAGGGCGACACCTCGGGCAAGGTGCTGAAGAACGCGAAACTGGCCACGGGCATGGAAATTTCCGTCCCCTTGTTCGTGCAGACCGGCGACCGGGTCGAAATCGATACCCGAACCCACGAGTACCGCAAGCGCGTCTAGGGCGAATACGGGCTGTGCCGAACAGGCGTGCGGTTCGATCCCATCGTCCCGTTGCCGCTGAGTTGGGATGCGAACGGCGTCCCGTACTCCAAGACCTATGGCGATGTCTACCATCCGGCCGCCGGCCCAGGCGGTCAGGCGCGCCATGTCTTTCTCGGCGGCAATGGCTTGCCCTCACGTTGGCAAGGCAGAGACCGTTTCGTGGTGCTGGAAACCGGGTTCGGCCTGGGCCACAACTTCCTCGCGACATGGCAGGCCTGGCGCGATGACGCGCAACGCTGCGCCCGGCTGCATTTCATCTCGATCGAAAAGCACCCGCTGATCCGGGCCGAACTGGCCCAGGCGCACGCAGCTTCAGAATGGCCCGCATTGAGCCAGGCCTTGATCGACTCCTGGCCACCGCTGACGCCCGATCTGCACAGCCTGATCTTTGAAGACGGCAAGGTGGAATTGCTGCTCGCGCTGGGCGACGTCCAGGCCTGGTTGCCGCAACTGATGGCGCAGGTCGACGCCTTCTATCTCGATGGTTTCGCTCCAGCGCGAAACCCGACGATGTGGGAACCACGCGTGTTCAAGGCGCTGGCCCGGCTTGCAGCGCACGAAGCGACGCTCGCAACCTGGTCGGTCGCGCGTGCTGTGCGCGATGGGCTGCGCAGCGCGGGCTTTCGCGTCGGACAAGCTCAGGGCTTCGGCGCGAAGCGCGAGATGACGCTGGCGCGTTTCGCACCCGCGTTTACGCCACGCCGCGCGCCGGCTCGGCGCAACCCTGCCCGTGCCGGCCACGCGCCCAGGCGCCACGCCGTCATCGTCGGCGCCGGCCTGGCCGGCTGCGCCACGGCGTGGGCGCTGTCACAGCAGGGCTGGACGAGCACCTTGCTGGAGCGCCAGGCCGAGCCGGCGCGGGAAGGCTCGGGCAATCCGGCCGGCGCATTTCACGGCATCGTGAATGCGCAAGACGGCGCCCATTCGCGCTTCAATCGATGCGCTGCGCTGCATGCGCAGCGCGTGATCTCGCTCGCGGTTCAAAGTGGATTCGTCGCCGGCAACCTGAATGGCCTGCTACGGTTAGAGCAATTGCGCGACGTGGCGGCGATGCGTCGCAGCGTGCTGACCCTGGGCCTGCCACAAGACTTTGTGCGCGTGCTTGACGCTGCCCAGGCAGGCGAAGCGAGCGCCATGGCGCCTGGCCATCCGGCGTGGTTCTATCCGGGAGGCGGCTGCGTCGACCCCGCAGCGCTGGCACGGCATTTCGTGGAACGAAGCCTCGGCGCGTGCAGGTTCCGCGGGAGCGTGGCGGTCGATGCAATTCGGCGCGTTGCCGATGAGTGGCAGATCTTCGACTCCGGCGGCCACTTGATCGAGCAAACCGCACATCTGGTACTGGCCAACGCCAGCGAGGCACTGCGGCTGCTCGGGGACCCCGATTGGCCGCTGCGCTCGTTGCGCGGCCAGGTCAGCGCAGTTCCCGTTGCCGCGTGGCCGGCGGATACACCCCGACCGCGTCTGGCCCTCAGCGGAGACGGTTTTGTGCTCCCTGAGATGGGAGGGCAGATTCTGTTTGGGGCCACTTCGTCGCACGATGACTTTGACGTCGAGGTGCGCAGTCGCGACCACCTGGCCAACCTCGAGCGCCTGGCTCGCCTGTGCCAGTTCGAAAGAGCGCCGCGACTTGATGCGCTTGTCGGGCGTGTCGCCTGGCGTTGCAGCAGCGTCGATCGGCTGCCGCTGATTGGCGCCGTTGCGCTCGAGCCGTCGGATGCCAAGTCGCGCCGCGATCAAACCCGTTTCATCCCGCGCGAGCCGGGCCTTTACGTGTTCATCGGCTTGGGTTCGCGCGGCATCACCTGGTGTGCTCTCGGCGCAAGACTGCTCGCCTCGATGCTTGCGGGGTCCCCGGCACCGCTGCCGGCCGGCTTGATCGACGCGGTCGACCCCGCGCGCTTTATGGTTCGCCGGGAACGCAAGATGCGCGCAAGCGCCGATCCCTCAATGCCGGCGGCCGAGACCGGATCGGCTCACGAAACTGGTGGGTAGGCGCTTGGCGCTGGATCGACGCTCTGCGAGTCGGCGGGATCACCGTCTTGAGGTGATCCGGTCTTTCGACCCGCTTTTTCCTTGAGCTTTTCTTCCTTCTTCTTCTTCTTGGCCAATTCGCGCTGGCGCTTTTCGAAAGAATAGTTCGGTTTGGCCATGGGCCGTCCTTCCGGTAGATTGCGATTCTTGAAGTGCGTCCCTAGAGGTTACGCGTTTTTTTGGCGTTTCCCGATTTCCAGGGTTCTCAAGGAAATGTGGCTTCGCCACTTTCCTTGATCCCCGCGGGGGACGGTCGCCGCGCAGCGGCGACCTTGGGGCATTCAGAAAGTTAAGGTCTTCACTCCTGCGGGCGTGCCCAAGAGGCACACACTGGCCTTGTTGCGCGCAAAAATTCCGACCGTCACAACGCCCGGCCATTGGTTGATCTCCCGCTCCATGGCGGCGGGATCGGCGATCGTCAGGCCATGCACGTCGAGGATTTTGCAGCCGTTGTCGCTGAGCATTCCCTCGCGCAGAACCGCTTTGCCACCCAGCGCCGCGAAGGCCCGGGCCACCTGCGCGGTGGCCATCGGAATCACCTCGACCGGCAGCGCAAAGCGGCCGAGCGTGCGCACCAGTTTCGACTCATCGGCAATGCAAATGAACCGGCGCGCGATGTCGGCAACGATTTTTTCGCGCGTCAGCGCGGCGCCTCCGCCCTTGATCATGTGGCCGGCATGGTCGATCTCGTCCGCGCCGTCGATATACACCGGCACGCTCTGCAACTGATTGCTGTCGAGCACGGCAATCCCAAGTGCACGCAGGCGTGCACTGCTCCTTTCGCTGCTCGACACTGCACCCGCAATCGGTTTGGCCAGCGTCGCCAGGGCGTCGATGAAACAGTCCACCGTCGAGCCCGTGCCGACGCCGACGACGCTGCCCTCGGTCACATAGTCGAGAGCCGCCTTGCCGACGAGGGCCTTGAGTTGGTCCTGGTTCATGATCACCTGCCTCGATTCAAAGAGCCGCGTCTCGATTGTCGTCGGTCCGTTGCGCTGCGGTCGGCAGCAACAAGACTGCACAACAACGCGCCCGTTTGCGACAATCGCCGCACTCTTGCGAACCCTTTCCCATGGCATTGATTCCCTACGGCCTCGCACGCCACTTCCTGTTCAGCCTCGACGCCGAGCAGGCGCACGATCTGACGCTGGCAACGATTGCGCGCATTCAACACACGCCGCTGGTGTGCGCAGTGCAACAAAGGCGAATCACCGATCCGGTCAAGGTCGCGGGTCTCAACTTTCCCAATCGCATTGGCCTGGCCGCGGGTCTGGACAAGAACGGCCAGTGCATCGACGGCTTCGCGGCCTTGGGCTTTGGCTTCGTCGAAGTCGGCACTGTGACGCCGCTGCCGCAACCCGGCAATCCCAAGCCGCGCCTGTTTCGCTTGCCGCAGGCCAACGCCCTCATCAACCGCTTGGGATTCAACAACGACGGCCTGGACACGTTCATCGCCAACGTGCAAGGCTCGCGCTTTCGCGAAAGTGGCGGAATCCTTGGGCTGAACATCGGCAAGAACGCGAGCACGCCGATCGCTTCGGCGGTGAACGACTATCTCACCGGCCTGACGGCTGTCTATCCCCACGCGGACTACGTGACGATCAACATATCGTCGCCGAACACCGCGCACCTGCGCGCATTGCAGAACGACGACGCGCTCACGGACCTGCTGAGCCGCCTGCAGGCCCGACGCGCAGAGCTCGCGCAGACCCACGCGCGCCACGTGCCGCTGTTCGTGAAGATCGCACCCGACCTCGAAGCGACCCAGGTGCGGCACATCGCGAAGGCCTTGCTCAGCCACGGCATCGACGGCGTGATCGCGACCAACACCACGCTCTCCCGTGAAGGTGTCAAGCATTTGGAACACGGCCGCGAGGCCGGTGGCCTGAGCGGTTCACCCGTGATGCAGGCCAGCAACCGCATCATCCAACTGCTGCGTTCGATGCTCGGGCCCGACTACCCCATCATCGGCGTCGGTGGCGTGATGAATGGCGAGGACGCACGAGCCAAAATCGCGGCAGGCGCGAACCTGGTGCAAATCTACACCGGCTTCATCTATCGCGGCCCGGAGCTCGTGAAGGAAGCGGCGATGGCAATCGCCCGGCGCTGAAACCAGCAAGCCGGAGATGCGCGGCAGCCGCAGCGCATGCAGTCGCCCTCTTCGCGAGCCATCGAGGGCGGCGCGAGCCGGTAGCCGCAGCGGTCTTCGAGTGCCGCAAGCGCTACAGCGCAGGCGCGACACTCCAAGATGGGTTCGTCCGGCAAGCGCCGGCTGAACCAGGCATGCGACGCGATTCGTGATCGCACGCGATCACGGACCGGCAGTTGCCGTAGAACAAGCCCTGACGCCTGCGACGGCGTGACCTCAGTGCAACTCGACTCCGGTCTTGGCAGCGAGTTCGTCGCGCGAGACGCCGGGCGCGACTTCAACGATCTTCAGCCCATGCGGCGTCACGTCCATCACAGCGAGGTCGGTAATGATGCGGTCGACGACGGCCACGCCGGTCAACGGCAAGGTGCAGCGGGGCAGGATCTTGAGCTCGATGCTGCCGTCTTTCTTCTTTGCCACATGCTCCATCAGCACGACCACGTTCTTCACGCCGCCGACCAGATCCATCGCGCCGCCCATGCCCTTGACCATCTTGCCGGGGATCATCCAGTTGGCAAGGTCGCCGCTGGCGCTGACCTGCATCGCGCCGAGTATGCTCAAGTCGATCTTGCCGCCGCGAATCATCGCAAAGCTGTCGTGCGAGCCGAAGATGCTGGAGCCGGGGATGGTCGTCACGGTCTGTTTGCCGGCGTTGATGAGGTCGGCGTCGACCTGACCTTCGGTGGGGAACGGGCCGATGCCGAGCATCCCGTTTTCGCTTTGCAGCCAGACCTCGATGGCGGGGTTGACGAAGTTGGCCACCAGGGTGGGCAAGCCGATGCCGAGGTTGACGTAGTAGCCGTCTTTCAATTCCTGGGCGGCGCGCGCCGCCATTTGGTCGTGGGTCCAGGCCATGGTGCGGTTCCTCAGTTGAAGGGCGTACGACTCAGGCTGCAACGCTGACGGTTCGCTTCTCGATGCGTTTTTCCGGCGTTGCATTCAATACGATGCGGTGCACGTAGATTCCCGGCAAATGGATTGCGTCAGGGTCGAAGCTGCCCGTCGGCAGGATTTCTTCCACTTCAACCACCGTGATCTTGCCGGCCATCGCCACCGCGGGATTGAAGTTGCGCGCCGTGCGGCGAAAGATCAGATTGCCCGATTCATCCGACTTCCAGGCCTTGACCAGGGACACCTCGGGCATCAGGGCGCGCTCCATCACGTACTGGCGGCCGTCGAATTCGCGCAGTTCCTTGCCTTCGGCGACCAAGGTGCCGACCCCCGTGCGGGTGAAGAACGCCGGAATCCCGGCGCCCCCCGCGCGCAGCTTCTCGGCCAGCGTTCCCTGCGGCGTGAACTCGAGTTCGAGTTCCCCGGCCAGGTATTGGCGCTCGAACTCCTTGTTCTCGCCCACATAGCTTGAAATCATGCGCTTGATCTGGCGCGTCTCGAGCAGTTGGCCCAGGCCGAAGCCGTCGACCCCGGCGTTGTTCGAGATCACGGTCAGGTTCTTCACGCCCGTGTCGCGCAGTGCGGCGATCAGCGCCTCGGGTATTCCACACAGGCCAAAACCGCCGACAGCCAACAACTGGCCGTCGCGCACGATGCCCTTGAGCGCAGCAGCGGCGTTGGGGTAGCGTTTTTTCATGTTGGATCTCCGATCAAAGCAGGTGCCGCAGCGCGCTCGATTTGCCGCCGCGGCGCATTGTCTACGACTCCACCAGGGCCCGAAGCCAGTCGGGCAAGGGCCTGGATTTTTGCTGTTTGAAATTCACCCAGACCGCGGTCGCGCCGCCGCTGGCATAAATGACACCCGGCACGTCGGTGCGCTCGAGTGTGATGAAGGTGTCGAAACTGCTGCGCCCTGGGTTGGCGACATAGTGGCGCGCCAACACGTCGCCGGGATATTCGAGCTGTTTGATGAAATTGCAGAACGCATTCACGATCAGCGCGCCCTCGCCTTGCGGGTCGAGCCCGCCGCAAACCTTGTGCAACCACTCGAGGCGCACCGTTTCGAAATAGCGAAAGTAGACCGTGTTGTTGACATGGCCCATTGCGTCCATGTCGCCCCAGCGGATGGGGATCACCATCTCGAGCGTGAGCCTCTTTCGGTCGGGGATTTCCAGGCGCATGTTCAGGCCGCGCGCGCCACGCCAAGCTCTGCGTAGAGCCTGTCGACGAGCGCGCGCAGTTCTTTGACTTCGACTTGCAGTGCCGCATGTTGCAACTTGAGCGCGGCGATCTCGCTTGTGGCGACAAGGTCCTCCGAATCGGCACTGGCGCTGGGCGCGCCCGGGTCGACCTTGCCGCAGAGCTGGTGCATCCAGCGCGGTTCGCGCGCGCCCGGCTGGCGTGCGAGTTTGACCACCAGCGGCCCGCCTCGTTCTTGCGGCCGATTCGCCAGTTCTTCGAGAAAACCTTCCACCGCGGAGAGATCTGCGAAGCGATGCAGACGCTCGCAGTTGATGCGCAGTTCAGAACAGGTCTGTGGCCCGCGCAGCATCAACACCGCAAGCAAGGCCACCGATTGCGAGGGCAATCCCAGCGCGCGACCCAGATTGTGTTCATAACGACTGACGCGCGAGCCGCTCGATTCGAATGCGAGGTTCAGGCCCTTCAACGCATCGGCGGCCATTTGCACTTCGGCCTCCGTGGCACTGAGCACGGGGTCGCGCGCCGTTTTCTGGTTGCACCCCAGTGTCAACGAATTCAGCGACAGAGGGTAGCTGTCGGGGACGGTGTGCGCCTTTTCGATCAGCACCCCCAGCGCGCGGGCTTCGAGTGGCGACAGGCTTCGCAAGTTCGACGACAACGCATCACCCTCCGAGCGCAAAGCCGTCGTCGGCCTGGACCACGGCGCCGTTCACAAAGTGGCTCTCGTTCGCGCACAGCATCATGAGCGCGGCGTCCAGGTCTTGTGGTTTGCCGATGCGCTTGCGCGGCATCATGTCGATCAGGCGCTTGCCCTGCTCGGTCTGCCAATAGTGGTGGTTGATTTCAGTATCGATGTAGCCCGGACAGATGGCGTTGACGTTGATGCCCCAGCGGCCCCACTCGAGCGCCATCGAGCGCGTCATGTGCACCACTGCCGCCTTGCTCATCGCGTAGACGCCGATCTGTCCCAGCACCTTGAGCCCCGCCATCGACGCGATGTTGACGATGCGCCCTCCGGTGAAGGTTCCTGGTGCCGCGCCCTTGGCCCGCGCCAGCATGCGTTTGCCCACCTCTTGGGCGACGAAAAACGCGCCTTTGGTGTTGGTGTTGAAGACGAAGTCGTAGTCTTCTTCGCTCACGTCCACCAGCTTCTGCGTCGAGCCGACGCCTGAATTGTTGACCAGGATGTCGATGCCGCCCATCTCGGTTTCGGTGTGCGCGACGGCGGCCCGGATGCTGCCCAGATCGGTCACGTCGAGCGTCACGACATGGGCCACGCCACCTGCGGCTTCGATCTCGGCGCGCAGCGCTTTGAGCCTGTCAATGCGCCGCCCGGCCAGGGCCACGGCCGCTCCGGAGCCGGCCAGCGTCTTCGCGAACTGGGTGCCCAGGCCGCTTGACGCGCCGGTGATCAGCGCCACGCGGCCGGAAAGATCGATGCTGTAGCTCATGAAGCCTGCCCCGCAGAGTTTGTCTTGGGTGTCGATCGCGCTCGATACAATCGACCGACGTTGCGAGTCGTATTGTCCATGAGGCTGCGTCGCCGCCGCGCGGCCATGAAGGGTGCCCTGTGGGACCCTGGGCTCATGGCGCAGCGTACAGCAAGAAGGTGCCCCAATTGACCCCAGCCGCCATCCTCGAAAAATACGGCCCGCGCGAGGCCATGGAATATGACGTCGTGATTGTCGGCGCCGGGCCGGCCGGGCTTGCCACGGCGATCCGGCTCAAGCAACTCGCGGCGCTTGAAGGCAAGGAAGTGGCAGTCGTCGTCCTCGAAAAAGGCTCCGAGCCAGGCGCGCACATTGTCTCGGGCGCGATCGTCGACCCGGTGGCCATTACCGAGTTGTTCCCGAACTGGCGCGAGCTCGGTGCACCCCTGAAGCAGGAGGTGACGAGCGATCGTTTTCTGTTCTTGAGCGAAACCGGCGCGACGCAAACCCCTGAATTCCTGCTCCCGGACTGCTTCAAGAACCACGGCAATTTCATCGTCAGCCTGGGCGACGTTGTGCGCTGGATGGCGCAGCAGGCGGAGGCGCTGGGTGTCGAAATCTTCCCGGGTTTCGCCGCCGCGGAAGTGCTCTACAACGACGACGGCTCGGTCAAAGGCGTGGCCACGGGCAACATGGGTGTGGGCAAGGACGGCGAGCCGCATGAAGGCTTTCAGCTCGGCATGGAGCTGCATGCGCGCTATACGGTCTTCGCCGAAGGTGCGCGCGGCCATCTGGGCAAACAGCTCATCGCACGCTATCAACTCGACGCCGGCCGTGATCCGCAAAGTTATGGCATCGGCTTGAAGGAGCTGTGGGAGATTCCTGCTGCGCAACATCAGCCAGGCCTGGTGATCCACACTGCCGGCTGGCCGCTGCATGGCCACATCTACGGCGGCTCGTTCCTCTATCACGCGGCGGACAACAAGGTGTCGCTGGGTTTCGTTGTCGGTCTCGATTACTCCAACCCGTGGTTGAGCCCGTTTGAGGAATTCCAGCGCTGGAAAACGCACCCGGCGATTTGCAAGACGCTGCAAGGTGGCAAACGAATTTCCTATGGCGCGCGCGCCATCACCGCGGGCGGTATTCTGAGTCTGCCCAAGCTCGTGTTCCCGGGCGGCGCGCTGGTCGGCTGCGAGGCAGGCTTCCTGAATGCCTCACGCATCAAGGGCAGCCACGCCGCCATGAAGACCGGCATGCTGGCGGCAGCGGCGGCTTATGACGCGGTGCTTGCAGACCGACGCCACGACGAACTGAGCGAATACCCGAAAGCCTTTGTCGCGAGCTGGTTGCATGCAGAACTGGACCAGTCGCGCAACTTCAAGCAGTGGTTCAGGAAGGGGCGCGTTACCGCATCTCTGATGACGGGCATCGAACAGTGGCTGCTGCCCAAGCTGGGCTTCAAGGCGCCCCCCTGGACGCTGCACCGCGCCGCGCCGGACCATACCTATCTGAAGCCCGCCGCCGAGTGCCCACAGATCGTCTACCCAAGACCCGACGGCAAGATCAGTTTTGATCGCCTCTCGAGCGTATTTGTCAGCAACACGAATCACGAAGAGCGCCAGCCTGCGCACCTGACGTTGAAGAACGATACCGTCCCGGTCGACGTGAACCTGGCCAGGTACGCCGGCCCGGAAAGCCGTTACTGCCCGGCCGGCGTCTACGAATTCGTGAAGACGGATTCAGGCGCTGAGCGCTTGCAGATCAACGCCCAGAACTGCGTGCATTGCAAGACCTGCGATATCAAAGACCCGACGCAGAATATCGTCTGGGTCACGCCCGAAGGTGGGGGCGGCCCGAACTACGCCGGGATGTAGCCGCGGGCGGCGCGCCATCACACGCGTCCCTTCCAAGGCACGAGCCTGCGCTCCACGGCGCGCATCAGCAGGTCGAACAGGTAGGCCACGACGCCGATCACGACGATGCCCATGATCACGATGTCGGTGCGCAGGAAGTTCGACGCGTTCAGCACCATCTGCCCGAGGCCGACGTTGGCCGCGACCATTTCGGCAGCGACGAGCGTGGTCCAGCCGAAGCCGATGGCGATCCGCATGCCGACCAGGATTTCGGGCAGCGCGCTGGGCAGAATCACGTGCCGGATCACCTGGCTGTAACTCGCGCCCATCGAATAGGCAGCGTTGATCTGCTCTTGCGTCGCGCTTTTCATGCCCGAGCGTGCCGCCAGCGCCAGCGGTGCAAAACATGAAAGATAGATGAGGAACACCTTCGGGAACTCGTCGATGCCGAACCAGATGATGATGAGCGGCAAGTAGGCGAGCGGTGGCAGGGGACGATAGAACTCGATCGGCGGGTCGAAGATGCCACGCGCGACGCGGCTCATGCCCATCGCGATGCCCACCGGTACGGCCGTGAGACACGCCAGTGCGAACGCCGAGAAGACCCGAGACAGGCTCGCCGCGAAGTGGTCCCACAAGGGCTTGTCGTTTGCCGCGCCGGTGAGGTATTCCGTGAACTGCTGGAATACCGCCTGCGGCTTGGGCAAAAACAGCGGCTTGATCCACCCCATTTGCGTCACAAGTGCCCAGAGCCCGAACAACACGACCACGGTGACGACGCTGATCGCTGCGCTGTTGCCTTCCCCGGGCACTTTGAAGCGGCTGGTTTTTAGCGGGGTGGGTATCAAAGGTTCAGACATGCAGGGCCTCGCGGTGGTGCACGATGGCAAGCACTTCTTCGCGCATGCGGATGAACTCCGGGTCGCTTTTCACCTTGCGCGCATCGCCATGTTCGAGGAACTGGCGCGAGAACGGCACATGGTCGTAGACATGCGTGATGCGCCCGGGGCTCGGGCTCATCACGATCAGGCGCGTGGCGAGAAACAGCGCTTCTTCCACCGAATGCGTGATGAAGAACACCATCTTGTTCGATCGCACCCAGGCGTGCAGCAAGATCTCCTGCACCTGCTCGCGCGTGAATGCGTCGAGCGCCCCCATCGGTTCGTCCATCAGCAGCAGCGCCGGGTCGCTGGCGAGCGCGCGCGCGATGCCCACCCGCTGCTGCATGCCGCCCGACAGTTCATGCACGGCGTGGCTGGCGAACTTTTCCAGACCGACCAGCGCCAGCTTGTCCTCGGCGCTTTTCGCCCGAGTCGCAGCGTCGACGCCACGCATGCGCAAGCCTAGCGAGACGTTGTCGCGCACGTTGAGCCAGGGCATCAGGGCGTGCTTCTGGAACACGACGCCGCGATCCGCGCCCGGGCCGACGACGGGCCGGCCGTCGAGCAGGATACGCCCCGTCGAGGGCGGCAGGAAGCCGGCAATGCAGTTCAGCAGCGTCGTCTTGCCGCAGCCCGAGGCCCCGAGCGCGACGACGAAGTCGCCGTCGTGCATCGAAAGGTTGACAGGAGCCAGGGCCTGCAGCGCCCCGCCCAGCACCGCGTAGTTGAGCGTGAGGTCCTGGATTTCGAGTGTTGGCATGAAACCTCAGCCGTCCCCTAGCGGCCGCTGGAGCGCGCAGTGTCCCCTCGGCGCGCTACACCGCAGGTATGTGGCGGTCGTCATCACAGACGAACAAGGGCAGCGCTACTGCGCCACGTCGATCGGATATCTTTGCGCGAGCCCTATTTGCCCATCGCCTTTTTCACATAGGCGTCGGTGACGAACGCTGCATAGTCGGGCTTGACTTCCTGAATGCGGCCCTGTTCCTTCAGGAACGCCGCAGTGCTCGTCATGGCCTTGACCGCCGCGCCGCCCAGCCACTTGGGCCCGAGCTGTTCGGCCATGGTCGGAAACGTATAGAGCGCCATCGCCGGAGGAACGTCCTTGGCGTCGGCCTTGGTCCACTTGGCCACGGCCTTGACCTCGGCCGAGTCGGCGGTCCACTTTGCCCGGTTGGCCATGTAAGCCGCGTCAGCCTTGGCCAGCACCTTGACCAGCTCCACCATGAAGGCCTCGTTCTCGGCCGCCCACTTGGCGTTCACGATCAGGCCGTCGAATGTGGGGAAGCCCTTGGCACCGATCGTCTTGGAACTCTCGATCACCTTGCCGTTGCCTTTGATCTTGGTGAGCACCGGGTCCCAGATGAATGCAGCGTCGATGTCGCCTCGTTCCCAGGCGGCGGCGATTTCGGGTGGGCGCATGTTCATCACATTCACGCCCTTGGCGTCGACGCCTTCGACTTTCATGACCGCCATCAACTGGTAATGGGCGGTGCTGACGAAGGGCGTGGCGACCTTCTTGCCCTTCAAGTCCTTCACGCTGTTGATGCCGCTGCCGTTGCGCACGATCAGCGCTTCGGCGTCGGCGATGTCGTCGAGGATCCAGAACAACTTGATGTCCTGGCCCTGGCTGGCCGCCGCCACGATCGGGCTCGAGCCGGCCTCGCCGAGCTGCACGTCGCCGCTGGCCATGGCCTTGATGACGTCGCCGCCTCCACCGAACATGCGCCAGTTGATCTTGTAGCCGGTGGCCTTTTCCAGCTCGCCCGACTCCATCACGGTGCGAAATGGCACCAGCATGTCCTGGTGCGCGAAGGTCACTTCCTTCTTCGGCTGAGCGAAGGCATTGCCAGCGATGGCAGTGGCTGCGGCCGCGAACCACAACACTTGACGTTTGTTCAACTTCATGAGTTCTCCTTCGAGTGGAAACTGAAAACTGATTGCGCAAGAGTGCGCTGGATCAGGCGCCAGCATGGACGATGGCGCGCCGCCACCGCCCCCGGAATTACCCTAGCTGACGCAGCTGCGTGAGCGGATACGCCGGATCGCTGTAGCCGGGTGTCGACGCGTGGCCCGGTTTCACGAGCGAGTCGACCAGGGCTTCGTCTTGCGCCGTGATCGTGCAGTCGAGCGCGCCGAAATAGTCTTGCCATTGGGCCAATGTGCGAGGGCCAGCGATCACCGAGCTCACCGCCTGGTTCGCCAACACCCAGGCGCTGGCAAAGTGCGCCAGCGCCACGCCGCGCTTGTCGCAATGCAGTTTCAACGTCTGCGCGATTGCGAGCGATTCTTCGCGGAACTCGGTTTCCATGATGCGCTTGTCGCCGCGTGCCGCACGGCTGCCTGCGGTTGGCTTCACGCCCGGCTCGTACTTGCCGGCGAGCACACCGCGTGCGAGTGGGCTGTAAGGCACGACGCCGAGCCCGAAGTGCGCGCAGGCCGGCAGCACTTCGACTTCGGGCTGGCGGTTCAACAGGTTGTAGTAAGGCTGGCACACCACCGGCGGGGGCATGTTCAAAGCGCGTGCGATGTGCACCACTTCGGCAATGCGCCAGCCGCGAAAGTTCGACAGCCCCCAATAGCGGATCTGGCCTGCACGGAGCAAGGACTCCAGACCGCGCAAAGGTTCTTCGAGATCCATGCCGTCGAAGTCGCGGTGCAGGTAATACAGGTCGATGTGGTCAGTGCCCAGGCGCTGCAGGCTCGCCTCACAAGCGCGCTGCATCCAGACGCGCGAGTAGTGAGACTCGTTGGGCTGCTGCGACATCCTGTTGCCGAGTTTGGTCGCCAGGATCCAGTCGTGACGCCGGCCCGCGAGCAACTCGCCGAGCATCGATTCCGACTGGCCTGTCGTGTACACGTCGGCAGTGTCGATGAAGTTGACGCCGTGCTCTTGGGCATGGGCGACGATGCGACGCGCTTCGGCGGTGTCGGTCTGGTCGCCGAACATCATCGTGCCCAGACACAACGCCGAGACCTTGAGTTGGCTGCGGCCGAGATTGCGATATTGCATGGGATTGGATTCGAAAGCTGTCAGGCAGCTGAGTCGTTGGCATCATTCTCCGCCAACACCTCGGGCGCTGCGGCTCGCGGCGAAGATTCAAGCACTGTCACCCGCCCCAAGGTGCGCCCGGCGTCGGGGTCGATCAAGGTTGCCGAATGCAGCAGCGAAGCGTTGTCCCGCCTCACGATGTCGCCGAGCCCGTACCTGAATCGCAGCTGGAGCCTTCAGTCGGGTCGAAAATGCGGCGAGTTCGGCGAGCAGCGCGTCGGCGCCAAATCCCGGTGACAGTGGTTGGGTCTGCAACATGGCGGCGTGCACGGACAGGACTGCTCTGCCAGGGATCATAGACGCGGCGTGCGCTGCCCCCGGTCCCGACAAACCCCTGCGCGACATAGACCCTGTGTCGCGCAGGCGGTAATCGGCGCAGGGCCAATGCACAAGGCGACGCGTGCCGCAAAATCGTCGTTAGATTCGAATCAGGGGATGCCATGGCAATCCAATCCGACGCTCCGGCCGGACAAGCGCATTGGGTCGAGGCCCCGCCTCTTGCGCAATTGCACGAGCGTGGCCCCACGGCAGCGAAGTTGGGGGCCAGGCAGGTGGCGTTGTTCCTGCACGAAGGCGAAGTCCTGGCATGCAACAACCGCTGTCCGCATGAAGGCTACCCCTTGTGCGAAGGCGCGCTCGACAGGTCAGGTGTGCTCACCTGCCACTGGCACAACTGGAAGTTCGACCTGCGCAGCGGCACCAACCTCTATGGGGGTGACGCACTGCGCGTCTATCCGGTCCGGGTCGAAGCCGGCCGGGTCTGGGTCGATGTGAGCGACCCGCCGCCCGCGCAGCGTGTGGCCGAGGTGTTGGGCCGGCTTGCAGAGGCGATGGCGGAAGACGACTACCCACGCGTCGCGCGCGAGCTGGCGCGGCTTGAACAGGCCGGCGCGCCGCTCGACGCTGCCGCGCTGCAGGCACTGGAGCATTCGCACACGCGCCTGCGCAACGGCATGACACACGCCTACCCGGCCATCGATGCCTGGCTGCGCCTGCGCGATCAACTCGCCGACAGCGACGAACGGCTTGCCTGCGTTACGGAAGCCTTGGCGCATGTGGGCTTCGACACCCTGCGCGAGGCCCCCTACCCCTATGCCACAGCGCACCGCAACTGGCAGGCCGAGGAATTTCTCACGGCAGTGGAGACGCAAGACGAAGCCGGCGCGACCGAACGACTGAACGACGCGCTGGCACAGGGCATCGCCTTCGACACGCTTGAGCCGGTGTTCGCGCAAGCCGCGCTCGCGCACTACAACGCCTTCGGCCATTCGCTGATTTACCTGACGCATGTGCGCAGCCTGATTCAACGCCTCGGCCCAGCCGCGGCAGCGCCATTGCTTCGCGCCTGGACCCGATCGCTCGTGTTGGCCACGCGCGAAGACCTGTTGCCCGACTTCAAGGCCTACGCAGGCGCGCTGGAAAAATGGCCTCGGCCGCCAGACTCGCATGTCTCGCCTTCGCGTCCGCACTTGCCTTCGCCTTCGTCCACGCTTTCAACCTCGGCACCACCGGCCGCGCGCTTCGAGGCGCTGAAGATTCGCGAGACACTCGCCGCAACCCTTGAAGCCGCGGCGCAGCACACGCCGCTGGCGTTGTGGCATGCCTTGATGCAAGCCGCAGCACACCACTTGCTGCGCTTTGACGAGCGCTTTGCGCAGCGTACCGACAGCCCGGCAGGCGACGACGTGAACTGGCTCGACTTCAGCCATGCGCTGACCTTCGGCCACGCCGTGCGCCAGACCTGCACGCGCTGGCCGCAACTGTGGCCCCAGGGCCTGCTGCAGATGGCGCTGTTCGTCGCGCGCAACACACCCTACCTCGCGCCGGGTTTGGATTCGGCTGCGGCACAAGCCGCATGGGCAGTGGATGACGCAGAAGGGTTCGACACCTTTGCCCGAACCCGCCTCATCGACCACGGCATCGGCCTGCCCATCTATCCCGTGCATTGGCTCAAGACCTGGCTCGCGGTACGCGACAGCATCGCCCTGGGCCTGCCGCAGCCCTGCGTCAACGCACTGCGCGCGGCGGTGCGCCGTTTGTTGTCGGCGCAGTTCAAGCAGCGCCACGCGTTGCGCAGCGCGCGACAGGCGCAACGCTTTGTCGAGCGCGAATGACGTGGCGCTGACACCCGAAGACCTGCAGCGCATCGCGACACGCACGCTGGCGCACTACGACCGCAGCGCGCAGGAATTCTGGGAAGGCACGCGCGATCACGACGTGAGCCAGAATGTGCAAGCGTTCCTGCGGCAGATCGACACCCCGCCTCCGTTCGAGTTGCTGGACCTGGGATGCGGACCTGGGCGCGACCTGATCACGTTCAAGGCGCTCGGCCACCACGCCAGCGGGCTCGAAGGCTCGCCGCAGTTGGCGGCGATGGCGCGCGCCCATAGCGGTTGCGAAGTGGTCGAGCAAAGTTTCCTCGCGCTGGATCTGCCGAAGCAGTACTTCGATGGAGTGTTCGGCAACGCCGTTCTGTTCCACGTGCCGCGGCAGGAACTGCCGCGTGTGCTCCGAGAACTGCACCAGACGCTGAAGCCGGGCGGCGTGCTCTTCAGCTCGAACCCGCGCGGTGATGGTGACGAGGGTTGGAGCGGTGAGCGCTATGGCTGCTTTCACGATTGGGCGAGTTGGCGCGGTACGATGGTGGCTGCGGGGTTCGCCGAGTTGGACCACTACTACCGACCGACCGCAGTACCGTTTGAGCAGCAGGCTTGGCTCGCCAGCGTCTGGAGAAAGCCCAGAAACTGAGCGAATCGAGCGGGAGAAGGGAGCTCGCAATCGGCGACGATTGCCGACCCGCCGTTTCCGCGACGCTTGGGGGGCGCCGTAGCGAAGAGTCCCGAAGACCCGCTCTGCGCAGGCGGGTGCGCAGCCGCCGTGATGCTGCTTGGGAGTTGGCACGCCGCTTTCAAGGCGAGCCGAGCGAAACAAGGCAGGTGCGAAAACGGCGCGCCGAGATCTCGATCGATGTCTCGTTCCCGAGATCGAGCTTCATTTTGGCAACGACAATCGGTCAAGAGAAGATCCTACCCATGCAAATCAACCCGCAGGCGCCGGCTCACGGCCTGCCGCCGTCGAAGTGGCTGCTTCAGCGTCGCTGGCCGCTGTTCGCTTTGGCCATCTGGTTGTTGGCAACGCTCGGGTTTCGACCGTTGATGCTGCCCGACGAAGGCCGCTACGTCGAAGTTGCGCGCGAGATGTTGCTCGGCGATGGCTCGTTGCCAACGCTGTTCGGCCTGCCCTTCCTTCACAAGCCACCGCTGATGTATTGGTTGGACCTGGCAGCGATGAAGGTCCTGGGCGTGAATGTCTTCGCGGCGCGACTCGCGCCTGCGTTCGGTGCATGGCTGATGGGTGCCGCACTTTATGCCGATGTCTACCGGCGTCACGGCCCGCGCGCTGCGGCGCTTGCGCTTGGCGTGCTGGCAACCTGCCCGTTTTACTTTTTCGGTGCGCAGTACGCCAACCTCGACATGCTGGTGGCCGGCTTGGTCACAGTGGCGGTCCTGTGCGCGCGACGCAGCGTCGACGAGCCGCGCCACGCGGATCTTCAGTGGCTGTTCGCGGCTTGGTCCGCGATGGCGTTCGCAGTCCTTGCCAAAGGGTTGATCGGTGTCGTCTTGCCTGCCTTGGTGATCGGGCCATGGTTGCTCTGGCAAGGCCGCTGGCGCGCGCTGTTGCGCTTGATGCACCCGCTTGCGATGCTCGCGTTCGCGGTCATCGCGCTGCCCTGGTTCATCGCGATGCAATGGCGTTTCCCGCAGTTCTTCGACTACTTCATCGTTGAGCAGCACTTCCGCCGGTACGCAGAGTCCAATTTCAACAACGCCCAGCCTTTCTGGTTTTTCGCAGCCGTGGTTCCGCTCTTGACCTTGCCCTGGAGCCTGTGGCTGCCGTCGGTGCTGCGCAAGTGGCGGGTACCGGGTTCGCCAACGTCGACTTCTGCTTCGAGTACGCAACGCGCAGAGGGCGGGCTGTACGCGTGGTGGACCATCGCGATCCTCGGCTTTTTCTCGCTGCCCACCTCCAAACTCCTGGGATACGCGCTGCCGGCACTGGCGCCGCTTGTCGCTCTGCTGGCGCTGCATTCACGGCTGGGGCGCGCTATTCGCTGGGTCATGCCAGCCGCGGCGTCTTTCTGCCTGGCGCTGCTGGTGTTCCTCACGCTGAAGGCGCCTGGCTCGCACCGCGACATCGGCCTGGCGCTGGGCGCGCAAATGAAACCAGGCGAGCGCGTGGTGTTCGTCGATGAGCCTTATTTCGATGTGCCCTTCTATGCTGGGCTGAAGCAGCCACCGTTCGTGCTTTCGAATTGGCTCGACCCGACAATCGCGCGCGACGACACCTGGCGCAAGGCGTTGTACGACACCGCGCGCTTCGATCCGCGGGGTGCTGCCGAGCGGCTGTTGTCTGTGGAGCGGGTTGCGGCACTGCTCTGCGAATCAGGAACTGTGTGGTTTGTGGCGACCAGGGGCTGGCAAGCGCCGGTCTCGTTCGGCGAGCTGACCAACGTCTTGCAAGGCAAAGAGGACGACCTGCTGCGCTCCGCCGGCGTAGCCCAATCGCATTGCGAATGAGCAGCGTCGGCGTGTGGCTGTCTCGTCCCCAAACTTGGATCGTCCAGGAGACATGCCTGCGCCACTTTCCTTGACGGGTGCCGGGGACGCTCGCCGCGCGACTGCGGCCTTGGGCTCGTGATCAGACGCTTTGGGTTGTGAGCCAGGCGCGGCCCAACCCGATACCGGCCGCGGCCAGATCCTCGACGAAGGCAGTGCTGCCGAGGTAAGCCGCCTCACGCAGCCGCGCGGGAACAATCGGATCGTTCGCATCGGCGTCCGAACTCGCAACCGCGCTCGCCGCGGGGTGGCAAAACAACAACCCGCCATGCGACGGCGCTGCCGCCAGCCAGCGCTGCATCCGGCCGCGGTAGTCTTGCTCTTTGAAGTCGTACGCGCCGAGCAGCGCCCGGTTGTGCGCGATCCCTGCGGCCAGCAGGAGCCGCTGCAGCTGGCGCCCGCCAGTGCGTTCAATCAGGCAGCGTTTGAGCGAATTGCCGGGGCCGAGCATGTGGCCGGTGTTGCGCACCGCAACGCCGGCGGGCCCGGCCGTCACGTGCTCCAGCACCACCTCACGAATCCCGGGCAGGTGGTGCACATGCTGGTGGCCATCGACGAATCGGGGTGGTGCTCCCACCTGCTCGCTGAAAGCTCGAAACTGTGCGCGCCACTCACAGGCAATCTCCCGCAGCGGCAGCCTGCCGAGGTGGGCGCGCAGGATCAACCCATGAAGGGCCGGCAGGCGCGGCCAGCGGCGCCGCAATTCCTCGCTGAGCGGTACGCCTTCGGTCAGGTTGAAGTGCAGGCCGCGGTCGACGCCAATCGGCAAGTCCGTCAGCATCGGCGCGCTGCCGGGCCAGTGTTGCCCGTTCGTCAGGCACGATATCGCCGTGAGCCGGCCGAGCTGGGCCAGTTGTGCAATGCCTCGCGAGATCGCAGGCGTGAGCCCGAAGTCGTCGGCGCAGACCGCCAACACGCACTGCGGCCCGCTCACCGGGGTAGCGTCAGCAGACACGCGTCAACACTCAAGGCAGGGAGCAAGGGTCGATGCAAGGGTGGCACGTCGTTCACGCTTTGCATCTTAGCGGCCGGCTCCTGGGCGCGACCCAGCCACGCCGCAGCGCCGAGCCACCGCGCGGTCTCGGTCAATCCTGCGCGTGCCCCCGGCTGCAGCGCCGGAAACGCTAACGACCCCAGCGCAACACCGCAGGGTCGAGCCGCCGCGCGGTCTCGATCAATCCTGCGCGTGCGCGCGGGTGCAGCGCCGGAAACGGATGCCGCGGCGCCTCGCAGTCGATGACTCCGCCCTCTTTCATCAGCGCTTTCGCGGCGAGCAGGCCGCATTGGCGGTTCTCGAAGTTGATGAGCGGCAGCCAGCGCTCGTATGCGCACACCGCGTCGTCGCGTCGACCGGCAGCGTAGGCGTCGACGATCGTGCGCATCGCGTCGGGGTAGGCGCCGCCCGTCATCGCGCCGGTGGCGCCGGCGTCGAGGTCGGCGAGCAACGTGATGCCTTCTTCACCGTCCCATGGCCCCTCGACTGCTGGCCCGCCGAGACGAATCAGTTCGCGCAGCTTGGCCGCTGCCCCCGGCGTCTCGATCTTGAAGTAGGCAACCTGCTCGACCTCCCTTGCCATGCGCGCCAGAAACGACGCCGACAGCGGAGTGCCGCTGACCGGTGCGTCCTGAATCATGATGGGAATCGCAATCGCATCCGAAAGGCGATGCAGGAATTCTTCGATCTGCGGCTCCGAAACGCGCAGCGTCGCGCCGTGGTACGGCGGCATCACCATCACCATCGCCGCGCCCAGGTCTTGCGCGCGGCGGCTGCGTTCGCCGCACACCGCCGAGCTGAAGTGCGTCGTGGTCACGATCACCGGCACGCGAGCCGCCACATGCTCGAGCACCGTGCGCGTCAGCAGCTCGCGTTCTTCGTCCGACAACGCGAATTGCTCGGAAAAGTTGGCCAGGATGCACAGGCCGTTCGAGCCCGCGTCTATCATGAAATCGACGCAGCGCGCCTGGCTCGCCAGGTCCAACGCACCGGTCTCGGTGAACGTGGTCGGCAACACCGGGTAGACCCCGCAGTGGCGCGCAGCTCGATTCGCACTCATGGCATCCCCTGGGCTGAACGACGATTGAACCTGGAAACCGCAGTTGACCGCTTCCCTGCGCTGGCCACACCGCATGAACACAGAGATCTCTACCCACGACCACCCTCACCACTCGGGCGCGTCCAACTGCGGTTTCCAGGTTGAAACGAATACTAAAGTACCCATTCCTCCGCTCCCTGACTCACCATGCCCGAATACGCCCAATACCCCTGCCTGGCCGAACGAACCGTGCTCGTCACCGGTGGCGCCACCGGCATCGGTGCTAGCCTGGTCGAGCACTTCGCCGCGCAGGGCGCGAAAGTCGGCTTCGTCGACATCGATGAAGCGGCGGGTCACGCCCTCGTGGCCGGGCTGTCGAGCGTGCGAACAAGGCCTTTGTTCGTCGCCGCCGACCTGACCGACATCGCGGCGCTGACGGCCGCGATTGGCCAGGTGCGGCAAACCTTCGGTGCGATCACGGTGCTGCTGAACAACGCTGCCAACGACCAGCGTCACAGCATTGCGGCGACCACGCCCGAGTCGTGGGACGCGGGAATTGCAGTCAACCTGAAACACCAGTTCTTCGCGGCGCAGGCCGTGGCCGAAGACATGAAGCTTGCAGGTGGCGGCTCGATCGTCAATTTCGGCTCGGTGAGCTGGATGCTGAAACAGGGCGGCATGCCGGTCTACACGACTGCCAAATCGGCAGTCCAGGGCCTGACGCGCAGCCTGGCGCGCGACCTCGGGCGCTTCAACATCCGCGTCAACACGCTCGTGCCCGGCTGGGTCATGACGGAAAGGCAGTTGCGCCTGTGGGTCGACGACGCCGGCCGCGCCGACATCGCGCGCGGCCAATGCATCAACCGCGAGCTGCTGCCGGAACACATTGCACGCATGGCGCTGTTTCTCGCGTCTGACGAGAGCGCAATGTGCACGGCGCAGAACTTCGTCGTTGACGCCGGCTGGACATGAACCTGCACCGCAGCAGCGGCGCGGTTCGAGCCGGGATCGATTCAGTTGCTCACCTTGATCGCAAACATGACCATCACCACCGTTTACGCCGCCCGCAAGATCGTCACGATGAACCCGATGCAGCCGCACGCCACGCATGTGGCGCTGCGCGACGGGCGCATCCTGAGCGTGGGGACGCTGGATGATGTGTCTGCCTGGGGGCAGTACACGCTCGACAGGCGTTTTGCCGAGCGCGTGCTTGTGCCCGGCTTCGTGGAAGGCCACAGCCACCTGAAGGAAGGCAGCATGTGGGACATGCACTACCTCGGCTGGTTCGAGCGGCGCGATCCGCAGGGCAAGTTGTGGCCCGGCCTGCGGTCGATCGAGGCCGTGGTCGAGCGGCTGAAGCGGGCTGCGGCTCAGATGAACGCGCAGGGCAAGGCCGCTGATGAGCCGCTGCTCGCCTGGGGTTTCGACCCCATCTACTTCGGCGCACAGCGTTTGACCGTAGAGCACTTCGACCAGGCGAGTCGAACCCGGCCCATCATCGTCGTGCACGCGAACCTGCACCTGATGAATGTGAACTCGGCGGCGCTGCGCCTGGCGGGAATCGACCGCGACACCGAGGTCGAAGGGGTCGTCAAGTTCAACTCGGGCGCAAGTGCCGGCGAGCCGACCGGCGAACTGCAGGAACCCGCGGCGATGTACCTCGTGATCCGCAAGTTCGGTGATGCCGGCATGCTGGCACCGATGACGCCGCAGGGGGTTCGCAACTTCGCCGCGCTGGCCTGCATGCAGGGCGTGACCACGGCGACCGACCTGGTCAACAAACTCGGCGACGCCGATGTTTCGGTGCTCGAGGCCGTGCTTGGCAGCGATGACTGCAATATCCGCCTGTTGCCCGCGTTCCAGGCGTTTCATGGCACGCATGGCGCGGCGCTCGGCGCCGAACATGTGAAGAAGCTGACCCAACGCAACACCGACAAGCTGCGTTTCGGCCTGGTGAAAATGATGCTCGACGGCTCGATCCAGGGTTTTTCGGCAAGGCTGCGCTGGCCAGGCTACTTCAATGGCGCGGCGAATGGGATCTGGGTCACCGCGCCCGCGCAATACGAGGCCGACTTCGAAACCTATCACCGCGCCGGCCTGCAGATTCACACCCACACCAACGCCGACGAAGCGAGCGAGGTCGCGATTGCGGCGATCGAGCGCGTCTTGACGCGCGCGCCGCGCCCGGATCACCGCCACACCTTGCAACATGGCCAGATGCTCGACGCGCCGATGTTCGCTCGCATGGCGTCGCTGGGCCTGGCCGCTAACCTGTTCGCGAACCACCTGTGGTACTGGGGCGATCAGCACCATGAGGTGACGCTGGGGCCGGACCGCGCGAACCGGCTCGATGCCTGCGCCAGCGCGCTCGCCGCCGGCGTGCCGCTGGCAATTCACGCCGACGCCCCGGTTACGCCGCTCGGCCCACTCTTCAGCGCCTGGTGCGCGGTGAACCGGATCACGCCCAAGGGCCGCGTGCTCGGTGCTGCCGAACGCATCACGCTGGCGCAGGCGCTGCACGCGATCACGCTCGGCGCGGCGTGGACCCTCAAACTCGAACATGAAGTCGGCAGCATCGAATGCGGCAAACGCGCCGACTTTTGCGTGCTCGAAGACGACCCCCTGAGCGTCGACCCGATGGCGCTGAAAGACGTGAAGGTCTGGGGCACGGTGCTCGGCGGCAAGGTGTTCGAGGCGGCCAAGCAATGACCGGTTCGGGGAACAGGCCAACGGCTCGGGTGCCGGGCCGCCCCAAGCCGACCCGCATCCGCGTGGGGGATAGTCCGGCGGACTCGCCGGACGATGGGCGCAGATGATGCGAATCCCGTTCACCGTGATCGGCGGCTTTCTCGGCGCGGGCAAGACGACTTTGCTCAACCACTGGTTGAGCAACGCCGGCGGCCAGCGCCTGGCAGTGCTGGTGAACGACTTCGGCGCGCTGAACATCGACGCCATGCTGATCGAAGCCAATCATGGCGACACGGTCGCCCTGAGCAACGGCTGCGTCTGCTGCCAGATCGGCGACGACTTGAGCCTGGCGCTGATGCAAGTGCTCGATTCCGGGCGGCGCTTCGACGCCGTGATCGTCGAGGCCAGCGGTGTCTCCGACCCTTGGCGCATCGCCCAATTCGGCCGCGCCGATCCGCGCCTGCAGCTCGACGGCGTGATCGTGCTTGTCGACGCGAGCACAGCGCTGGCGCAGGCATCCGACCCGCTGCTTGCCGACACGCTCGAGCGCCAGTTGAGGGCGGCCGATCTGATCGTGCTGAACAAGACCGATCTGGCGGGCGAAGCGCAGCGCCCTGCCCTGCGCGCCTGGATTTGCGGCGTTGCCGGTGCGGTGGCCCAGGTCGAAACGACGCAGGCGCAGCTCCCGCTCGCGCTGTTGAGTGGCGCGCATGCGCATGAGGCCGCGGCGCACGCTGTGCTGCCGCATGCGACGTGTGCACCGGACGTGCATGCACATGATGACGGCAACCCGGCGCATGGCGCGCAGTTCGAATCCTGGTCGTGCCGGCCGCAACAAGTGTTCGACGCGCAAGCCTTGCGTGCCTGGTTGCGCGCGCCGCCTGCCGGCGTGCTGCGCCTCAAGGGAGTATTGCGCACGGCCACGCAAGACAAGGGCTCGCACGCCTGGGCGCAAGTGCAATTCGCGGGCCGGCACGGCAGCCTGCGCAGCATTGAGCCGGTGAAGGATGGCGCTGCGGTGGTCGCGATCGGCCTGCGTGGGTTGTTGCCAACCACGGCGCTCGCGTCGTTTTTCGACCCTGCCGCCCACTGAGTCTTGGGCGACGCGCGCGATGCGGTGCGATGCAGTCCAAGGGGGCGAATCGCAACGCGACCCGGCACGCAAACTGGTGTTAGCCTTGTCCTGCCACCTCCGCCTGCAGCACCATGAAGATTCGTGAACTCGCCAGCGGCCTGCTATTCCCAGAAGGGCCGGTCGCGCTGCGCGACGGCTCGGTGTTGCTGGTCGAAATTGCGCGCGGCACGCTGAGCCGCGTCACACCGGACGGCCGCGTGCACGTCGTCGCTGAGCTGGGCGGTGGCCCGAACGGCGCGGCGATCGGCCCGGACGGCGCGGTGTACGTCTGCAACAACGGCGGCTTTCGCTGGCACACCGAAGCCGACGGCTGCCTGCGCCCCATCGCCCAGGCCGACGACTATTCAGGCGGTCGAATCGAGCGCGTCGACCTGAACAGCGGCCGCTTCGAGCGCATCTATGAACAAGTGGAAGGCCTTGCGTTGCGCGGCCCGAACGACCTGGTGTTCGACGCGTCGGGTGGCTTCTACTTCACCGACCTGGGCAAGGTGCGCGCCGCGGACATGGACCGCGGCGGCGTCTTCTACGCGCGCGCTGACGGCAAGGCGGCGAACGCCATCGCGCGCCCGGCGATGACACCCAACGGCATCGCGCTGTCGCCCGACGGCACGACCTTGTACTACGCCGAGACCGAAGGCGCGCGCGTCTGGGCCTTTGACATCACCGGCCCCGGGCAGGTGCGCAAGGACGCCTGGCCGTCGCCGCACGGCGGGCGCATGCTGGTGGCGGCGCCGGGCGGTCACTACCAGCGTTTCGATTCGATGGCGGTCGACGCTTTCGGCAACATCCTGGTCGCGACCCTGATCCACGGCGGAATCAGCATCATTTCACCCGACGCCAGTTGCACGAGCCACGTGCCGCTGCCAGACCGCTACACGACCAACCTGTGTTTTGGAGGAAGCGACATGCGCACTGCGTATGTCACCTTGTCGGGCCTGGGCA
>Ga0315286_10000384_pt1 | contig 36497 bp, 28 predicted proteins | sample YL17G10_0_MG_FD_205038 | JGI IMG/M metagenome (GOLD analysis project Ga0315286, IMG submission 205038) | Sediment microbial communities from Yellowstone Lake, YNP, Wyoming, USA - YL17G10_0 | ecosystem: Environmental > Aquatic > Freshwater > Lake > Sediment | place: USA: Wyoming | collected...
ATATATCCCAGAGCCTTCAGCCGTTCTTTGACTTTCTCTTCGTCTTCCTTGCTGAATACTTCGCCTTGAGGCTCATTCTTGGCGAGGGCTTCTCTGACGACCTTGACGATATAGCTTGAAACGGATGCGACCTCGGTTCCCTTGATCGATTCTTCGATTTTCTTCACCACCGAGGTGGGGAGCGAAACCGTGGTGAACTCTTTGTTCATATTAATCTCCTTGGCGCCGCGGCGCTTGGTCGAAAAAATTAAAGGTATTTATATACCAGCCGCCGATTTTTTTCAACCGTCTTGATTGTAACTCATTGAATATCTTGAGGTTATTTATTTATTGACAAAGGACGATTGATACGGGTTATAATAATTGAAAATGAGCGAAGATCCTCTTCTCCCCTAGCGATTAGCGATATGGAAAAAATCACCCATCCCTTTATCCGGAAGAACGTCTTTTTTGGCGTCCTGGACCGCAACCTGAAGAAGCTCGAGAACCGGCTCGGCATCAGCCTTTCCATACGGGGAGATTGTCTTCTCCTCGACGGCGACCCGAAGAAGGTTGAATACGCCAAGTTCTACTTCGAAAAGATCCGTGAACTCGACGAAAAAGGCTACGACCTCAAGGAAGAAGACTTCCATATCATTCTCGACCTCCTCGACGAAGGAGCGTCCAAACCGATCGAGAACTATGCCCCCGCGGAGGCGTTGAACCTCTCCCGGAAATCGGTCCTGCCCAAGAGCCTGAATCAGCAGGCTTATATCCAGGCCATCAAGAACTATGACGTGGTCTTCGGCATCGGGCCCGCCGGAACGGGAAAAACATACCTGGCCATGGCCATGGCCCTGTCCTTCCTCCAGAACAAGATCGTCAGCCGGATCATCCTCACCCGGCCGGCCGTCGAAGCGGGCGAAAAGCTCGGCTTCCTCCCCGGCGACATGTATCAGAAGATCAATCCTTACCTCCGCCCCCTCTATGACGCTCTTTTCGACCTGATCCAGGCCGAACAGGCCGACCGCCTGATCGAAAAGGGAATCATCGAGATCGCGCCCCTGGCTTTCATGCGCGGGCGAACCTTGAACAGCTCGTTCATCATCCTCGATGAGGCTCAGAATACGACCAAAGAGCAAATGAAGATGCTCTTGACCCGGGCGGGATTCGATTCCAAGGTCCTGATCACGGCCGACATCACCCAGATCGATCTCCCCCAGCCGGCTAAATCCGGCGTCCTCCAGGCCCTGAAAATCCTCTCGTCCATCCAAGAGATCGCCATCTGCTATTTCGACGATAAGGACGTGGTCAGGCATCCTTTGGTCCAAAAGATCATCAAAGCGTACCAGAGGGCCGAAGCCAAGGCCTACTCCTCGACATGAGCCTCATTTCGTTCAAGAACGTGAAACTCTTCAAAGGCTCGGCTTCGTCCATCCGTCAAGAAAAGCAGGCAGGACTCAGAGAGGAAAAAATACGCCCCGTCGTCAAATTCCTCCAAAACCCATTCGTCTTGATCGTTCTCTTTGCGTTGGCCCTGGCCTATTTCATCTCCTATATTCCGGCGGCGAAGTCGTTGCCCCAGCTTAAGGCCGGCGAAATCGCCAATACGGACGTCCTCGCTCCCGCCGACCTCACGATCGATGACCTGGACACGACCGAGAGCCGGCGGCGGGAGGCTGTGCAGGCCGTCCTCCCGGTCTATGTCTTCGACCCCAACGTTGTGTCGAACACGGAGGAAGAAATCCACCAGTTCTTTCTCGCCGGCCGGGAATGGCTCAAAACCTCCCCGGCCCAGAGAAACGCCGAACAGCTCCAGAAACTGGCTATGGACAGGTTCGGGATCGAACTCGCGGCGAACGAAATCGCCGCTCTGGCCAGGGAGAATTTCAGCCCCGACCTGGAGACGGTCCTTGTCGGGCTCATCGATAAGTATGCCCCGCTGGGGATCATTCTCTCGAAAAGTCTTTTCATCCAGAAGGAAACGGAACGGGGATTCACTCTCGTCCGCAGCCAGGAGGGCGAAAAAACCGTCCGGCCCGCGGATATTCTTGACGTGAAGGAGGCCAAGGACCAGCTCGTCCTCGAAATCAACAAACTCGATCTTCCGGCCCGAAAAAAAGGCCTGCTCATCAGCCTTTCCTTCGCCTTTATCGCCCCGAATGTGGCCTACAACAAGCTCGAAACAGATGCCCGGAAAGAGCGGGCTCAGGCCAACATCGAAAAGGTTTTTTACAGAATTAAAAAGGGCAAAATCATCATCCGGAAAGGCGATGAGGCGACGGAAGATGCTATCAAGCAAATCCGGATGATCAACCAGGGGCTTGCGACCAAGCGGGCCTGGTTGGCCGGCTTCATAGGAACCTTCCTTCTCTTCAGCCTGCTCTTCGTCACTCTCTGGTTCTATCTCAAGTCCTTCCTCAATCAGCAGACCGCCTACAAATATTTTCTGATGATGGGACTGACGCTGGCCCTCAGCCTTCTCGTCTACAAGGTCTCCCTGTTTGTCGCGGACATTTCAAGCCAGCACGCCCGCTTCTTTCTCTTCACCGACCCGGAAAGCTATAAATATGCTTTCCCCTTTCAATTCGGGGTCATTCTCTTCGCCTTTCTGACGACGAACGTCGTCGCCCTGATCTTTGCCATCCTCAACAGTCTGCTTATCGGCCATCTCTTCAACGCCAGCTATTACTTTCAGATTTTCAGCATGATCGGAGGGCTGGCGGCCATTTACGGCATCAAGTTTTATGGACGGCAGAAGCGGACTTCGACCCTCCGGACGGGCTTTTTTCTCGTCTCGTCCATAAACCTTTTCGTCATCCTTACCCTTTATCTCCTCAAGGAAACCTGGGTTCCGCTGCGCCTCTTCACGACCGAGATGTTCATGGGATTTTCGGGCGGGCTGCTGGGCGCCGCCTTCGCCTTCGTCCTTCTGCCGATCTACGAAAACGCCTTCCGCTTCGTCACCCAGACCAAGCTTCTCGAGCTCACCAGTTCCGAGACCGAAATATTCCGGCAGCTGGCCCTCGTCGCGCCCGGTTCCTACCACCATTCGCTGATCGTGGCCTCCCTCGCCGAAAAAGCGGCGGAAGCCATCCGGCTGGACTCTCTCTTTGTCAAAGCCGGCGCCCTCTACCATGACATCGGCAAGATCAAAATGCCCGAATACTTCATCGAGAACAAGAACAAAAAGGTCGATGTCCACAAGGACCTCACGCCGAGCATGAGCACGCTGGTCATCGTCAACCATGTCAAAGAAGGCGTCGAGATCGCCAAAAAAGAAAAACTCCCCGCTCAAATCCGGGAGATCATCGAACAGCATCACGGCAGTTCCCTGGTCCGGTATTTTTACCAGAAAGCCAAGGAAAAATACGATCCCGAAATGCAAAAAATCGGAGAGGAGAGCTATCGCTACCCCGGACCTCCGCCGCAGAGCAAGGAAGCGGCCCTGATCATGCTCGCCGATTCGGTCGAAGCCGCCTCCCGCAGCCTTAAAGTCCATAAGGAGGAGAATTTCAAGCGCGTGATCCGGGACATCTTCGACAACTACCTTCAAGACGGGCAGCTCGATGATTGCAGCTTTTCGCTGAAAGAGCTGCGGACGATCGCCGAGTCGTTCCTGGCCACGCTCCAGATGGTCTATCAGCCGCGCGTCGAATACCCGGGATTTGATTTCGAGCTGAAACAGAAGAAAAAAGGCGAAAAGGACCGGAAAAAGGATAATGATCGAGATCCTGAACAGACAGAAAGCGGCCAAAATTAGCCGGGAACGCTTCGCCCGCCTCCTCCGCCGGCTGGCCCGGCGTTACGGCCTCCGTCGCCCCGAGATCGCCCTGGTTTTCGTCGAAGATCGGGAAATGAGGCGTTTGAACAGAACGTTCCGGAAGAAAGACACAACGACCGACGTCCTGAGCTTTCCTCTCAAGGAAAAGGCGGCTGACGGAAAATACTATCTGGGCGATATCATCATTTCCGTCCCTACGGCCACCAAGCAGGCCCGGGAGCTTGGACACAGCCTCGAGCGCGAACTTATCGCCTTGACGATTCACGGATTTCTCCACCTTCTCGGCTACGATCACGGCTCCGGCCACAAAAAGGAAGAGGCCGCCTTGCGAGCGCTTCTGGCCCGGGATTGACATGACCGCGGCAGCCTGGATCGGATTGATATTGAGCGCCGGCGCCGCCTTTGCCTTGTCGCTTTTTCACATGGCTCTCGGGAATTTCTCGAAAATCTCGCTGAGCGGTTTCCTCGAAGAGCGAAACAAACCTTACGGTTCCTATGTCCTCAAAAATTATGAGGAGCTCCAGATCGCGGTGGATTTCTGGCGGACGATTTTTATCCTTGCCGTCCTCATTTATGTCTTCGCCCTTTTCCGCCGCGCCGGCCTCTGGCCCCTCTGGCTCTTTCTGGGCTCGGTCTTGGTCTACGGGCTTTTCCTGGAGATTGCGCCGCGACTGCTCGCCGCGGCCAAGAAGGAATCCGTGCTCGGCGCCTTTCTCCCCTCCGCGGCCTTGTTCCTGGCCCTTGCCGCTCCCATTATCGTCATCTTCCGCTGGACGTGCGCCCGGGAAAAGAGCGGCGACGCGGAGGAAGTCGACCGCGAGGCGAGCGAGGAGGAAATCAAAACCTTCATCGACGAAGCGAAGGAAGAGGGCATCATCGATGGCGGCGAAGACGATCTCCTCCGCAGCGTCGTCGAGTTCGGAGACACCGTCGTCAGGGAAATCATGACCCCCAGGGTCGATATGGTTTGTATCCGCAAAGACGCGACCATCCAAAAGCTCCGGAACCTCATCATCGCCGAGAAATATTCCCGGATACCCGTTTATAAAGACCGGGTCGACAACATGGAGGGGATCGTCATCGCCAAAGACATTCTCCCCTTTTCGGAAAGCACATTCGATGATGCCGCGATCGATCCGCTCATCCGCCCGGCCATCTTCGTTCCCGAGACCATGCGGGTCGCCGACCTTCTCGATGAATTCCAGAAAGCCAAGCAAAAGCTGGCGATCGTCGTCGATGAGCACGGCGGCGTTTCGGGGATGGTCACCATGGAAGATCTTGTCGAGGAGATCGTCGGAGAAATTCACGACGAATACGACACCGAGGAGTCGCAGATTGTCGAAACCGGCCCTGAGGAGTATCTGGTCTCCGGGATGGCGAAAGTCGAGGAGCTGGAAGACGCGCTCGGCTGGGAACTCGGCGAGGACGATTTCATCACCGCGAGCGGCCTCGTCACCCATCACCTGGGACGGCTGCCGAAGAAGGGCGAGGCGATCGAAATCAAAGGCCTGGCCTTCGAGATCGTGGACGTCGACCAGAAACGGATCAAGAAGATCCGGATTAAAAAAATGGATTCGAATTCCGCGGAACCGCATAAGGATTGATCATGCCCAAGCCGAAAAAAAACAACGCAACCGCCCCGACAGCCAAAGTGGGCTATGTTGCCCTGATCGGGCGGCCGAACACCGGAAAGTCGACGCTGCTCAACAAGATCCTCGGACAGAAGATCGCCATCACTTCGAACAAACCCCAGACGACCCGGGTCAGCATCCTCGGGATTCAGACAACGGACAGGGGCCAGATCATCTTCATCGACAACCCCGGGATTCACAAGCCGCTCCACAAGCTGAACAAACGGATGATGAATTTTGTATATTCCTCGCTCCAGACGAGCGACCTGGTCTGCCTCCTGATCGACGCCACGGAGAAATTCGGCCATGGCGACGAGTTCGTCCTGGACACCCTCGGTGAAGTCAAAACCCCCGTTTTCCTGCTGATCAATAAGGTCGATATCGTCAAGAAAGAGAACATTCTCCTGCTAATCGATAGATATAAGGACCTCTATAAGTTCAAAGAAATCATCCCGATCTCGGCTTTGAAAGGGACAAACCTGGACATCCTGGAAAAGCTGATCTACGAGAACCTTCCCTTCGCCGAAAAGCTCTATGGGGACGACGATATCACCGACCAGTCGGAAAGGTTTCTTCTCGCCGAAGTCATCCGGGAAAAAATCCTCGGACACGTGGAAAAAGAACTGCCCTGGGCAACGGCCGTGTATATCGACTCCATCGACCGGCATCAAGACGAAGAGCGGGCCGGAGAAGAAGCTCCGATCCGGGGCCAGGCGGCGGGTTCAGCCTCCAAGGCCGAATCCGATCGTCGGGGAGATAAACAGGAAACTTCGGGCTCGGCTCGCGCTCCCGAGTCTCCGCCGACAAAAAAGCATCCGGGGCGACATGAACAAGAGTCTCCGGGTTCGGCTCGCGCTCCCGGACCTCCGGCGAATTGGCGCCCGCCTAAGATATACATCAAGGCTTCAATATTCGTCGAAAAGCCCAACCACCGGAAGATCATCATCGGCCGCCACGGCAGTCTCATCAAGACCATCGGGATCGAGGCCCGAAGGGAGATCGAGGACATTCTCGAAGCCCAGGTCTATCTCGACCTTCAGGTCAAAGTCCGGGAACTCTGGCGCGACTCGGCCGATGTCCTCGACCTTATCGAAGGCCAGAAAGAGATGTAGGTAATTCGGTGACAGATAACGCATTGCCGAAATTCGGTTAAGCTGAATTCGGGAAATGTGATGTCTGTCACCGAATTCATAATTCGGCACGCGTTCTCGTTCTATGCCTTGCCTCGGATCCTAAGCGTTTGATAAGGAAAAGAAAGTCTTTCAACAAATTTGCGTCTCCCCTTTTTATTGACTTTCACCCCCCCGCGTGCGAAAATTGAGTCCCCTTCCGCAGACGGTGGGTGTAGCTCAATTGGTTAGAGCATCGGACTGTGGATCCGAAGGTTGGGGGTTCAAGTCCCCTCACTCACCCCATCTCGATCTCCCCATACACCCCTGATAAATCAGACAGTTAGGCAGTCGTCCTTGAATTTTTCTGACAATGGTATGTCGCCGGCAGCAGAATGCTGTCAAGCGCCTTCTGACGTTTATCATCAAAAAAAGACAAATGTCTTTGCTCATTTTCTCCCGACGGGCTTTGTGATACATTGCCCGGGTCCCGCTGATCAAGCGCCCGACGGGCCTGCCGAAGACCCGGGTGGAAGCGCTGAGAAAGAGCCGGGATAGCCAGCGAAGACCGCCGATGCCGAAGTCCTTTTCTCCGCGCGAGGTCCTGTTCGCGTCCACGACGGACTGCAACCTGAATTGCGCCCATTGCTCGGTCGAGCGGGGAAAGGCCCGACTGCCGATACCGGCGGCGGTGAAGTTCCTGCGGTCCTGCCTGAAGGCCGGCGTCGAAAGGGTCGGGTTCACCGGCGGCGAGCCGTTCCTGGACACGGAGTTCCTCTTCGCGCTGACCGAACGCGTAGTCGCGAACGGGCTCCTGTTCGGAATGGTCAGCACGAACGCGCGCTGGTTCAAGAGCACCGCGCACTTGCGGCGGACCCTGAAGGAATTGTACGACCGCGGCTATGACGGGTCCTTCGGCGTCAGTGTGGACGCGTATCACGGGAAGGACCCCGCAAAGCCCGCCCTGTTCATCGAGATAGCCTCAGAGATCTGGAACCGGCCGGATATCGCCCGTGTCATCGCCGTGAGGGGGGCCCGGGACGAGGAAACGGAAGCGATCCTGGGCGGCCTGGCCAAAGCCCTGAAGGCGAAGCTCGTCCGCGTCGGTGGGCATCGGGTCATCAGGAACGAGTCCCTGTTCGTGCCCGTAACGACGATCGATCTTGCCCCCGTCGGCAAGGCGGAGCCCCTCCTCGACCCATGGGGCAAGGAATGGTTCAAGGAGGACTTCTGCCGGGGACCGGGCCATGTCTTCTATGTCCTGCCCGACGGGAGCGTCAAGCCCTGCTGCGGCTACGCCACGGACTCCGAACGATTGACTGTCGGCAACATCCACAAGGATACGGCCGCGAAGATGCTTGAGAACGCCTCCCGGAATCCGTTCGTGTCGGCGGTCTTCGAAGCCGGACTCTCCCGCGTCCGCGCGCGGCTGATGAAACACGGCGTCGTGTTCCCGGGCGCGACGAGCAACCAGTGCTATTTCTGCCATCATGTGTTGACCAGGGTTCCCCGAAAGACCCTGGATGGGTGCCTGTCCTAGTCGGGTCCTTCGCATTCCCGCCCCGTTTCTTTACAGATTCTATAAAAAGAGTTTAAGGTTTTCAATTTGAGAAGCGATACTTGTATGCTTGAGGTAGGTTATAAAACTGAATAATTCAGTACCCCACCTTAAGCCCCTGATATTTAAGCACTTAACCTGCTCGTAAACGAATTCCCTCCGGCGACTTGGAATAAAGCAGAGACGATAAAAGAAAGCACCTAAAGAGAAACACGAGAAAAGTCGTCTCCGCCGGAAGAATCCAAGACGGCGATTTCGATCTATCTAAATTTCATGGCCCGCGCAATTCTCAACGCGAGGCCGCGTTACTTCTTTTCCTCCATCGCCGCCTTGATCTGGTCGATCGTCTTCTTGATGCCGTCCCTGATCTGGGGCGGTTGGGAGGGAGCGAGCTCCAGGGCTTTCTCGGCGGCCTTGAGCGCTTCGTCGTATTTCTTCAATTTCATCTGGATCTGGCTCAACAGAGACCATCCCCGGTAAGAATCCGGGGTGAGCTCGGTCGACTTTTTGGCCGCAATGAGCGCGCTGTCCAGATTTGAGGACTGGCCGGACCAGAATTGAGCATACCCGGCCAGGACCCCCTGTTTATCTAAGTTGGCGTTCATGAAAGCGGGGCCGAAGACCTCGAGGGCCCGGTCCAGTTTGTCGGCCTCGACGAATATCCGCGCGGCTGTCATGAGATACGTGGCCGTACCTGCCCCGGAACCTCCCGTCGGCATCGCCATCGTCACCCCGGTCATTGGCGGGCTTTTCAGGCGTTCCTCTTCGGTCTTGATCAGCGTCTCCACGGTCTCCGCGGCTTTGGCCTTATCGCCCTTGAGGAGGTAAATCTGAGCTAGGCTCTGGAAAGCGCCCGTCTTCATCGGCCCCTGGGCGAGATCGACCGCCTTTTGGGCCAATTCCAGACCCTTGTCGAGGGGCTCCTTGTCTTGGATGATGCGCCTTACCCAGGCGCTGACGGCCATGAAATCCTGCGGATAACGGGTCGTATATTCCTCTAAAAACTTGGCGGCATCCGGCTTCGGAGCGGTCCGGCCGAAATAAATACCGGCCAAACGGCTATAGGCATCCTTGACCGTAACCCCTTCCGGATATTTCTTGATGAAAGCCAGAAGCGGGGCCGGATCCGGCGGCCGGGCCCGAAGAGCGCTTTGACCGATATTGAATTCGGCCATTTGCGCATAGGACACTTTCTCCTTCCCGTATTCCGTAGTCCCCTGTTTGCCGTCGGGGTCGAGGGCGAGGACTTCTTTATATTTTTCTGTGGACTTCGCCGTGTCGTAGCGGTCGCCCCATTTCTCGGCCAGCTTGAAGACGGCAGCGACGTCTTTCGGGTTCCTGGCGTAGACGGCGCTCAAAGATTTGAACGTGTCGACGCCCTGGAGGATCTTTTCGATCTGGCCCTGGAACTTGTCGGCCGGAGGGTCGTACCCGACGATCCAGTCGACTTCGGACCCGTCCGGGTCAAAGACCAAGATCGTGGGCGTCGCGTTGATCTTGAAGCGATCGAAGACCGCCTTGCCATCCGGTTCCTGGATAGTGGCTTGAAATAGGACGAAATTCTTGGTGAGGAAAGGCTGATACGTGGGATTTTCGAGGAACTGCTCACCGAGCAGTTTGCAGCCTCCTCAGGTGTAGGAGTTGAAATCGAGAAGGACTCGCTTGTTCTCCGCTTTGGCCTTGGCGAACGCCTCGTCGAGCGTTCCTTTGAAGAAATTCTGGGCCGAGGCGGCTGCGGCCAGCAAGAGCACGATAGAAAGGGCAGCGGCTTTTTTCATATGACCTCCTGCCATTGACGGCATTTCATTTCGGACAGTATAGTGGAGGACAGATGAGATGTCAAACGCACAACCCTCATTCCGGCAGGGCCACGATATTTCTTTGCCTGAAGACAAGAATGAATAGCGCAATCCAGACGATCAGCGCGGAAAAGAAGTATGGGGAAAGCGTCTCGTAGGCGAGGGAAGCCTTTTTTCCGGGCATGACAGCGGGAAGGAACGTGTTGAAGGCAAAAGACACTCCGAGGACCGCGAACAAGAATGACCGATATTCGCTCCCGGGATGCTTATCGACATAGGCGGCGATGACGGCGCACGGGAAAAAAAGAATCGAGAAGTAGATTCGGGAGTCGTGCGGAGAGAGGAGAAGAACGGACACCGCCAGGAGCGCATATTGGAGGACGGCGCACTCGCCTCCTCCGCATCTGCGCAAAATCGCTCCCGCCAGAAGAACAAGAAAAAGCGCGCTCGCCAGAATCCAGATCGCGGTGATGGCTTCGGGACGGAGGTCGAAGACATTGACCCGAGGGTACTTCTCGTTTTCGGCCAACGGCGGTTTTTCGCCCAAGTATTTGAAGAGAACGCCTTTCAGCGAGTGGTTGACGGGCTCGTCGGTCCGGGCGAGAGCCGTCTCCGTCCAATGCTTCGCGAGATCGATGTTTTTTTCCCAGCCGATGAGGAAGCCCGGCCCCAAAACGAGGACAATAATCCAGAGGACGCAGAACAGGCAAAGCTTCCATCGTCTCATCAGGGCAAAATAAGGGAGAAAAAGGAGCGGGGTGACCTTAACGCAAATAGCGGCGGCCAAGAGAAACGAAGGGAGGACAATCCTTCCGCGCTCGACGAGAAAAAAAGCAAGAACGATGAGAAAGAGGATGAGAAAATGAATATTCCCCGTCCGGAATTCTTCCACGAGGTAGCCGGCGGTGATCAGAACGGACAACCCCAGGATTTTCCAGAGTCGTTTACGGTCATGCGCCAAGAGCTTCATCACCATTCCGGCGATAGCCACGAGGGCCCCGATTTTCAAGAGGTACCAGAGAGAGGCCGCCGCGCGCGGCGGAAGAATGGAAATAGGGACAAAAGCGAAGGCCACGACCGGGGCATAGCGGAAGGCCAGCCCGCCTTGGCGATAGAGGTCATAGTCGTGGTGGATGAGCTGCTTTGCCGCGGAATAATAGACGGAAAAGTCAGCCGCCGGAAAAGACACGAACACGCCGCCGGCGAGAACGGCGATGAGCAGCAATCCGCCGCCGATTTTCTTGATGTTCTTCACGCTTTTTTTCGCGTCCGGCGTGAGCCGATCGAAATCCCTGGATGAATCTATTACAAGCGGCGATTGCCTGTCAATGAAGGCGAGGCCTGAGGGCGGGCCGGGAAAGCTCAATAAATGGGGATATCGGATGCTTTCGCGCCGGCATTCAGCGGAATGAATATCTGATGGGCAAAGCCGAGGACCTTGTAAGACGTTTCGGTGTCCGGATCCGGAACTTCAAAAATGCTGAAGAAAAAAAAGTCCCGGCGAATTGCGCCCTGGCTCAAAGCCCTTGATTTGACTTCGTCCGCAAGCCCAACGAACATCCTGTGAAGGGGATCATCGGTCAGGTTATTCTTCCCGACTTGTCTCTGAACATAGCTCATGAACTCTTCCTGGACGGGATTGAACGCGTGCAACGATAAAAGAGCCGCCGCGGCGACCGCAATAATGATCAATTTTTTTTTCATCGTCATCCTCCCGGAATGCCATGAGGGCCGACGGGATCAACGGTCGCGCCGCAAGGAATGACCGCCGGCCTCTCCCCATCCCCATGAGAGCAAACCTTAACGTCAAGGATACCCTATTTTCATTCATTTTGTCGAGGACCCGCGGGTAAAAATTGAAAATCCTTCGTTGGACATGCCGGCGACGTCTCGCAATCGCAGCGCGGCGGCATTGAGCACGACGACTATTCCCTGGAACTCGCGCTTTCAAGATGATAGAATTCTCCTCAAGGAATAATATGCCGATTCCCGAACCGGCCGTCAAGCGAACGACGCTCGTTCTTTCGGCAGCCGTCGTCTGGACGCTCGTCGGCCTGTTTCTTGCCGTGCGGGCGGCGCTTTGGTTCCGGTCGTCGACGCGTCCGGTATTTTGGCTCATTCTTCCGGCTCTCGCGGCAGGTTTTTTGAAGGGGCATTTTATCTTCTCCAAACTCGCCCGGCGCAACATCCGGAGAATCGGAGAGCTCGCGCCCCACAAGGAAAAAATATGTATTTTCGCCTTTCAAGCGCTGCAATCGTACGCGATCATCCTCGGGATGATCATCCTCGGCATCCTGTTGCGTCATTCGTCTCTCTCCCGCCAGGTCCTTGCCGTCATTTATCTCGCGATTGGAACGGCTCTCGTATACGCGAGCGCGCCCTACTGGCGGGAGAGGCGCGGTTCATTCCACCCCCCGGTGACGGTAAGATAATCAACCCATTTGACTCCCCGGGCTGAAGCCCGGGGTATGCTCAGGGTTAATACTGAGCGGCGCTTTTTACCCCGATTTAAAAATCGGGGTTTGGCGCCGTCGAACGTATCAAGGGCTAAGGCTGAGGTCGGTTTGGAAAAGGAAAATGTTCTTATCGCCGGACCTGAGCGTGGGGACCGGGCTATTTGATCAATCGTTTCTTCATCCGCTTGAGCCCAAAGTAAAAAGCGAACGCCTCCAGGGCAAAGATGACGAGGAAGTTCAGCACCAGCCCCGAATTGTAAACGCCGGAAAAAACCGCCCGCGAAATCGCGACGGCGTGGGTCAGGGGCATGAATTGAGAGAACGTCTTCATCCAGGCCGGGAACCTGTCGAGGGGAAAAAAGACGCCCGAAAAAAAGAGCATGGGGGTGATGACAAGTTCGGAATAGTAATTGAAGAAATCGAAGTTCGGGGCGAAGGACGTGACGATCATGGCCAGGGAGGCGAACAGCCCGCCGACGAAGACCATGAGAGCGAGAAGGAGAAGAGCGCTGAGGAGGGACACCGGGAGAATGCCCATGGCCATGGCGACCAGCATCATCAGCGTCCCGCTGATCAGTCCGCGGAATGCTCCCCAAGCGATGTCTCCGGCGATGGCGTCTTCGGCCGAAACCGGCGTCGCGATCAGGGAATCGTAAAGACGTTCGTGGACCATTTTGACGAACGTCCCATAGAGGCATTCGAAGGTCGAAGACATCATCACCGACGAGACCAGGACGCCCGGGACGAGGAAAAAGAGGTACGGCTTCCCCCCGAAAAGGCCCATATAGGCTCCCATCCCGATGCCGAAGGTGATGAGATAGAACAGCGGCTCGATCAGGCTCACCAGAAACGTCGTCAGGACGAAGCGCTTGTAGGAGACGAGATTCCGGACAAAGACATGGTACACCCTGTAGGAGAGGTTCATTCGATGAGGCTCCGTCCGGTCAATTTCAGAAACACGTCTTCGAGCGACGCCGGACGATGGACCGTATTGGGCAAGTCGATCTCGGCGATTTTTCGAACCAGGTCGTGGCCGTCCCGGCAATAAAAATAGAGCGAGTCGCCGACCCGTTCATGGCCGCAGGCCCGGCCGCCGAGCTCGGAGATCAGACGTTCGTCCTGATCGGCTGCGACCCGGATTTCTATGACCTCCCGCCCGATTTCCTCTTCGATAAGACGGGAAGGCGTCCCTTCTTTCAGAATTTTCCCCTGGTGCATGATCACGATCCGGTCGCAGAGCTGTTCGGCCTCCTCCATGTACTGCGTCGTCAGGATCAGGGTTGAGCCCTGGGCTTTGAGCTGGCGGAGCCTCTGCCAGATGAGATGCCGGGCTTGCGGGTCCAAACCCGTCGTCGGCTCGTCGGCGACGATGAGGAGGGGACGGTTGAGCAGCGCCCTGGCGACCAGCAACCGCCGCTTCATCCCCGTCGAGAGCTGGTTGATCTTGCTGTCCCGCTTGACTTCGAGTTCCACGAACTTGAGAAGTTCCCCGATCCGCGCTTTCGCCTCGGGCCGCGGGATATCGAAAAAGCGGGCGAAGACCATCAAGTTCTCGCGAACGGTGAGGTCGTTGTCCAGGTTGATCTCCTGAGGAATGACTCCGGTCATTTTCCTGACCGCCCGGTTATCGATGCCGGCCGGCATGCCCTTCACGACAAGCGTGCCCGACGTCAGGGGGGAAACGCAGTGGATCATTTTGATGGTCGTCGTTTTCCCCGCGCCGTTCGGCCCCAGGAAACCAAAGCACTCCCCTTCCCTGATCTCGAAGGTGATCCCGTCCACGGCGGTGAAATCCCCGTATTTTTTGGTCAACCCGGTGGCGGCGATGATCGTTCTCATGGGCGTAAGCGCGATATCATACCAGAAAAGGACGGACCGAGGAAGCGCGGATGTCTCGGGATCGGTAACGAAGGAAAAAAGATTCGGCGAGATCCTTGAGTCCGGGAAAAAAAAGGGCAAGCCCGAAGGCTTGCCCCGAAAAATCAACCCATTTGACTCCCCGGGCTGAAGCCCGGGGTATGCTCAGGGTTAATACTGAGCGGCGCTTTTTACCCCGATTTAAAAATCGGGGTTTGGCGCCGTCGAACGTATCAAAACACCTTTAAGCTACTGCGTCTTCCGGTATTTAGTCCTTTTTCAGTCTCAAGCTGCCGACGCCGTAGGTGTTTGCGCTCCCCAGGTTTTTAGCCCGGGCAGCGAGAATCTGCTTGATCTGGTCCATCGTGAACGGCGTTTTTTCCTTGAGCAGAGCATAGGCCCCGGCGACATGCGGGGTCGACGGAGACGTCCCGGCAAAATTATTCATATTGCCGTAGGTGCTCGTCGATACTCTCGACGGAGCAGAAATATCCGGCTTTGTCCGGTTGTCATGGGTAGGGCCTAGAGAACTATACGTATGGTAGGGGGAACGACTATCATTGCTCCAATCGACCGCGCCGACGGCGACAGCGGTGGGGGCATCGGCCGGAACGAGCACGCTTCCGTCCTGAACATTATATTCGACCGTGTTGGAGTTGCCTTCAATAAACAATTCGAGCTTGCGATTGCTGCTGGTGGAATATCTATAGATCGCGACTCCCCAATATGTAGGCTGATTGGCATACCAATAAGCAATGGCTTCCACGGGACGCTGCGAACCGGTCTGGTAGCCGGTTGAACTCGCTGCATAATTCCAAACGCCTCCCCACCAATAGTAGAGATACATGTCATAATCATTGCCGGACCCGGAATAGGACAGGGAGCTCGAATTCCAGCTTCCCCAATCGTCCCAATTGAGCCATACTCCCGTCAGGGTATAGGCCGGAACATACCAATCGAGGATTTCATCCGCGGATGTGTAATTGTGAAACCGGTTTCCGTTCCCGTCCGCGAATGTTCCTTCATAGTGGTCCAAAGCCGAATTGCCCGCTGCGGACGCCCAAACCCCTCCGCGGTCCGTAAATTTCTTGACATCTTCGCAGATGGGGCCCGTTCCCTTCCCGTCTCCGGCGTTATACCAGGCGAGCGAGTAAGAAACGACTTTGACGCCCTCATTATTGAGATAATCCACGGCGGTATGCTGTTCGAGGTCGGTGTTGAAGTTGACGAGGTAGAGGGGCGCGTTCGGGGCCATGTCATAAACGATTTCGGCGCAGGCTTTGCCGTGGACGTCGATGTCGTATCTCCCGTCCGCCCGGAACGAACGCTGGGTGACCGTGCTCGGAAGTTCCACTCCTAGTAAGCCGGTATATCCCGTGAAGCCGATATCGAGAATGCAGGTTTTTGTGCCCGTCCCCGGCCCGCGATAAGGAGTAGCCGACTGGAAGAGGTTGGCTTTCGTGCTGTTGACGCCTTCGGATGTCACCGTCGGGACAACCACAAAGGGCAAGCGGACGAATTTGACCAGCGGATTCTGAGTGAGGGCATGGATCAAGGGGATATCGGCGCGGCACTGAACCTCGGCTCTGTAGCCTAATTCGACGGTCCCGCCCGAAGCCTGGATCTGCCTTTTCAGGACCTCGGTCTGAGCATAGGAATTCAGGGCCGTGCTCGCCGGCGACGATTCGACGATAACCTGGATTTCATCATTGATGTAGCTTAATTGACTGTTGAAAGCCAGGTTTCTGGCCGCATCCGCTCCCTGAATCATATAGGTCCTGACCAACGAATCCAGCGGACCGTCGAGCTTGGGATTCTTGACGACATCGGCCATGGGATTGACCGTAACCACCGTCGGCGGAGGCGCATCCGGGATCACGGATTGGAGAGTCAGCTTGTTGGGAGCGAGGAGAAGCACGCCCAACGCCAGGACGCCAAAAACTAAAATGACAGGATTGCGTTTGGATTTTTTCATAGCTCTACTCCCTCTCAGAATTGAAATTTAAATCCGAGGCCGAAGACCATCGTATTCAAGTTCAGGTCGGTCAGCGTCCCTGTCGCTTCCAAGCCGCTGTTGATTTCCGTTAAGGTCCAGCTCCCATTTGCTTTTCCTATCAGATAGCGGCCTTCCACGTTGACGACGAAATTCGGCATGAGCGCAAAATCGAAGCCCAAACCGATGACCGGCACGATCAATTTATTTTCGACCGTTTCGGCCAGGGTCATGTTCAGGTCGCTCCATGCCTGGACGAGCCCGGCATCCACTTCATAGGAGTTCAAGCCGAAACCGGCGCCGACCGCCAGATAAGGGATCAGCTTGCCGTTCATCAAGGGAATGCGGCCCTGGATGTGGAACTCGAGAGGCATCCTCGTCATGACGCCTTGGCTCAGGCCGTCCGCCGCGCCGGCGTACGCGCCGCCCTGGAATCGCGTTCCTTTGATCTCCACGGCGACATACTTCATCAAGTCGATGCCGATTGTGCCGCCATAGGCAACGCCGCCGCCGTATGTCGACATGGACGCGTATCCGCCCATGAGACCTATGCGGATGCCGGCATTGGCCCAGAGCGCCAGACCGAAAACCGCGAGCACGAAAACAATAATTTTTTTCACGGGACCTCCTGGACTTTTGACCTGAATTCTATATATATCACATTCGGCCAAATGTCAATCGTCTTTTCATTTTTTGTTTTTATTTTTTCCGGTCCTCTGGCGGGCCTTAAAGAACCCGCGCGACGCTTTCCCGCCGCTCGATACCGAAATCCGGTCCGAACGATGAGGCCGTTTTTCCGAATGCGGAAGAGCCGGTGAATGGGATTTCCCTTGGGAAAACGGGCGGCAGCGGAGGGTCGCGAAAAGAGCGATTTTGAAGATGCGGGAGGAGAGAAAGAGATGCTGGCTGTTTCAGGGAATTAAGCTAAAGGGGTAACAAGGAGGGTTGTCCTGCCCAGCCAGCGCAACAGGAATGAACATAATATACACTATTGAATATATAAAGTCAATAGGTTAAGTAAAAAAATTCCAATCCGGGCGTTATTCCCCGTAAACGCCCTCGGCGGAGGCAAGCCCGACCAGGCGTTCGATCGACCGGCGCGAAGTGCGGGGCGCGATCGAACAGGCCGTGCTGAGGATGAATCCCCCCCCCGGCATTCCTGCCCTCAGACAGCTCCGGACATCAAACTCGACCTTTTCTTCCGAACCAAAGAGAAGCGTGTGGACGGGATCGACATTGCCCTTGATGAAAATCCGGCTACCGACGCGGGTTTTTGCCTCGGCGAGCTCAACGTTTCCCAGGGGAAGCGGATCCAGACATTCGATCCCGGAGATCCCCCCTTCTGCCATCGTCTCCAACCTGTCGCGGATCGCGCCGCAGGTATGGAGATAGACCGGAACTCCGACAGACCTGACGGCCTCGGCGATCTGCCGTTCAAAAGGCAGGACAAATTCCCGGTAAAACCCCGGCGAAATGAAGCCGGCGCCGGCATACGGAGATGATATTTTCAGGGCGTCGATGCCGAGGGAGGCCTGTTCGAGGGCGATCTTCGTGACGCTCTCCGAATATCGCCCCAGGACGGCTTTCGCTCTTTCCGGATTCTCGACCAAGGCCAGGAAGCCGCCGCTGAATCCGAAGGTATTCAAAAAATAATCAAAGGGAGACGTCACTTCGCCGTGGATCGAATAATCTTGCCCCGCCCGGGCGATAATGTCTTCAAAAATATCGTAGGCGTGCTCCGGGTCGACCGGGAATTCAAGCCCTTGAGAGACAGGGATGAAATCCAGGCGCTCCGGAATGGACCCGGGATCAAAAGCGGCAATATCCGGATAGGCCGTCGTCTTCGCCGGAAAGTGCTGGGGGAGGTCGTCCCCGGGAAAATCGGTCCGGCTTCCATCCCGCCACCAGACGGTCTCGCCTAAATCGTTTCTCGACCTTCGCCTGACGCTCTTTTCCCAATCCGGGGAATGGCCATGAAGGCTGATCAGGATGCCGTCGAACTGGTACTGCTCCCGCAAACGCAATAGTCCTCGGGAAAAGGTTTCCCGCGAAAACCAGAAGTCCACCGGAGAAGCGCCGGTCTGGAGGAGCATATGGCCGATGCTCATCTGGCACATGACGGGAACCCGGTCGGGAACCTCGAGCCGCATCGCCCGACGGACCCGCTCTTTGGAAGTCATCATGCGCCTTTCTTGGTATTTGTACTCTCTCGCCTCGGCGCAGGTCAAGTCTCGATAAAAGGGCGGCCATCGGACATCCCTCAAAATCCCGCGCCATCGCGTTTGACACTCCCCCTCTGTTTTGTTAATTTTATATTCTTTCTTATCCTGTTATCTTCATTAGAAAGAGTGGCCCCATGTATCTGATCATCGGAGTATTAATCGGCTTCGTAGCCGCGATTCCCATGGGCCCGGTCACGGTTTTCATCCTCTCCCAGGTCTTAAAACGCGATTTTCTCCATGGTTTCGCGGGTGGAATCACCGCGGCCTTGCTCGACGGCATCTACTGCTTCATCGCTCTCATCGGAATTTCCCAGATCACGTTCGGCCTGAACAAGTATCTCCCGTTCATTAAAATCCTCGCCGCCCTCGCCTTGATCGTCCTGGGCATCCGGACATGGAAAATGTCCCGGCATTACAAAGAGCCGCAGCCGGCGGAAGAATCGGAAGCCATCGTCCGGTTTTCGCCGCGGCCTATCCTCGGGGTGATCCTCCTGTATGTCTCCAATCCGGGGTTGTATTTCTTCTGGCTGGCCGTCGCCAGCGCCGCGACGAGCCATTTCTGGGTTTCCAAGATCGGCCCGACCCACCTTCTCTTTTCGGCTTCGTGCGGACTGGGCGCGCTCATCTGGTACTTCATCGCGACCCGCTACGTGGCGAAATACCATCATCAATTCGAGCCGAAAACCTTTCATCGGATTTTTTCCGCGCTGGCCCTCTTGCTCTTCGCCTTTTCGGCCTTCACCATCGTTTCGCTCTTCATTAAAATCAAGCTCCTGTGAAAAAAGTCCATCTCCTCTGCAATGCCCATCTCGATCCCGTCTGGCTCTGGGAATGGCCGGAAGGCGCGGCCGAAGCGCTTTCGACGTTTCGCGCGGCCGCCGCATTTTGCGCGGAGTTCGATGATTTCATTTTTTGTCACAACGAAGCCATCCTCTACCGTTGGGTCGAGGAATTCGAGCCCTCCCTGTTCCGCAAAATCCGAAGTCTGGTCCGCAAAAAGAAATGGAACATTCTGGGCGGATGGTATCTCCAGCCGGACTGCAACATGCCGAGCGGCGAATCGTTCGTCCGACACATCCTCCTGGGAAAGCTCTATTTCAAGGAAAAATTCGGCGTGGACGTCACCACGGCCGCCAACCTCGATTCCTTCGGCCACACCCGGGGCCTCGTCCAAATTCTGGCTAAGAGCGGGTATCAAGCCTATCTTTTCTGCCGGCCCGACGCGTCGTTTGCTCCCCTTCCCGCCGACGAATTTCTCTGGGTCGGCTACGACGGCTCCACGGTTCTCGCGACGCGCGTCCAGGCCCATTATAATTCGCGGCGCGGCGGCGCCCGGGCCAAGGTCGAAGAATGGATGCGCGCCCATCCCAATAAGGAATTGAGCCTCCTCCTCTGGGGAATCGGCAACCACGGGGGCGGCGCCTCCCGCAAGGATCTTGAAGATCTGAAGGATCTGCAGAGGAAGGAAAAAAAATTCACTGTCCTCCACTCCACGGCCGACGCCTATTTCGAGGCCCTCATAAAGAGGAAAGACCTGCTCCCCCGGCATGGAGCAGACATCAACCCCTGGGCGCCGGGATGCTACACGACCATGGCCCGGGTGAAACAGGGTCACCGGCGCCTCGAAAACGAGCTTTATTCGGCGGAAAAGATGGCGACGTCTGCCGCGTTTCAGTGTCTCATGGCCTATCCGGAAGCCGAGCTCAAGGAAGCCCTTCGGGACCTGGCCTTTTCCGAATTTCACGATATTCTTCCCGGCTCGTCCATCGGGCCGGGTGAAGAGGGGGCCGTCCGCCTTCTTGACCACGGCCTCGAAATCTGCTCGCGGATCAAAGCCGAGGCTTTTTTCGCCCTTGCCGCCGGGGAAAAATCCGCCGCGGCGGGAGAAATCCCTATTTTCGTCCACAATCCCCATCCGTTCCCGGTCCGGACGATTATCGCCTGCGAGCTCGAAGAGCATGAGCCGAACTTCGGCGGCGGCTTCCTTCTCCCCCGCATTTTCCGGAACGGCACGCCCCTCCCCTCTCAACCCGAAAAAGAATTGAGCAATTTGAGCCTTGAATGGCGGAAAAAAGTCGTTTTCGCCGCCGAGCTCGAGCCGGGAGCGATGAACCGGTTCATCTGCCGTCTCGAGAGGATCGGGGCCATGCCGAAGGCGAAGCGTCAAGCGGGCGACGGCGACATCCGCGTCCAAACCCCGGACTTGGATGCCGTCATCAACGCCGGCACCGGACTCCTCGACCGCTTCCGCGTTCGCGGCATCGATATTCTCGCGCCCAACGCCGCCCAACCGCTCGTCCTGCACGATAACGCCGACCCCTGGGGAATGAGCGTCCGGAGCTTCCGAAACGTTCTGGGCGCGTTCAAGCTCATGGACCCCGAAATGGGGACGTGGTTCTCCGGCGTGACGAAGGAACGCCTCCCCTCGGTCCGAGTCATCGAGGACGGAGCTGTCCGGACGATCATCGAATCCGTCATGTTCTTCGACCATTCCCATCTCTGCTTGCGCTATCTGCTGCCCAAGCGCGGGACCGAAATCGAGATCGAAGTCCGGGTGTATTGGAACGAAAAAGACAAGATGCTGAAGCTCTCTTTTCCGCTGGCCTTCCCCGCTTCCCGGTTCCTCGGTCAAGTGGCTTATGGTCGCGCCGACCTGCCGATCGACGGCAACGAGGCCGTCTCCCAAAAATGGCTCGCCGTCATCGGCGCGGAAAACGGCCGGGCCCTGACGGTCATCAATGACGGGATCTACGGCTCGGATTTTTCCGGCGATGAGCTCCGCCTTTCCCTTCTCCGCTCTCCGGCCCACTCGGCCGACCCGGGCGGAGAACGGCCGCTCCTTTATCAAGACCGGGTCATCCCCCGAATCGATCAGGGGGAGCGCTCTTTCCGTTTTTGGATCAACGGCGGCCGGATCGCGGATCGATTGGAGACCATCGACCGCGAGGCCTTAATTAAGAACGAACAGCCCTATGTCCTGGCCTGCTTTCCTCCTGGAAAAGGCCGAAAAGCGAAACCGTTCGTAACCCTGAGCGACAAGGCCGTCCAGGTCACGGCGCTCAAGAAAGCCGAAAGGGGCGGGGATTTGATCATCCGCCTTTTCGAGCCGACGGGCCGAACGCGAACGACCGACCTCGTTCTCTCCTACTTCGGAGTCAGGACGACTGTCACCTTGAACGGTTTCGAAATCAAAACGCTCCGATTCCGGAAAAAAACGAAGAAGTTCCTGGACGTCAATCTTCTCGAAGAGCCCGTTTGACATGAGCTCCGAAGGACCCGTCTCGATCGTCCTTGTCGGCAGCGGCGGGATGGGGGCCGTCTATCTCCGGGCGTTGCTCGATTCTTCGGCAAGCGGCCGCTTTCGCCTGGAAGGGGTTGTCGATCCATCCCCCGAACGGTGCCCTTATCTCGACGAGCTCGGCCGAGCTGCAATTCCGATTTACGGCGGCCTCGAAAATTTCTTTCGACAGCATTCGGCTGAACTGGCCGTCATAGCCTCGCCGATCCATTTTCACAGTCCCCAAACCTGCCTGGCCCTGGATCACGGCTGCCATGTCCTCTGCGAAAAACCGGTCGCGGCGACGATCCAGGAGGCCAGGCGGATGGCCGTTGCCCGAGACGCGTCCGGGCGTTGGGTGGCCGTTGGCTATCAATGGTCCTTCAGCCGAGCGATCCAAAGTCTCAAAACCGACGTCCTCGCCGGCCGCCTGGGAAAGGCCATCCGCCTCAAATGCCTTTATCTCTGGCCCAGAGACGACGCGTACTACCGGCGCAATGACTGGGCGGGAAGAATGCGCCATGCCGGAGGCGCTTGGGTGCTCGACAGCCCGGCCAACAACGCCATGGCCCACGACCTGCACAACATTCTCTATGTCATCGGCGGCAGCCGCGAAAGGAGCGCCACTCCGGTCGAAGTCGAAGCCGAGCTCTACCGTGCCTATGATATCGAGAATTTCGACACGGCCGCGATTCGCGGGCGGACGGATTCGGGAGCGGAATTTTTATTCTATGTCAGCCACGCTTCGTTCGCCGACAAAGGCCCGGTTCTTCACTACACCTTCGAAAAAGGCGAAGTCTCCGCCGCGGGCCGTGGAGGCCGCATCGAAGCCCGCTGGCACGACGGTTCGGTCCACGATTACGGAATACCCGATGACGAACCGATGGCCAAGCTCTGGGCCTGCCTGGAGCTGGCGAGAAAAGACGCGAGCCCGGTCTGCGGCCTGGACGCGGCGATGAATCAAACGCTCTGTATCAACGGCGCCCAGGAGTCTAAGCCGGAGATCGCAAGCTTTCCCCGTGACGTGTTGGTGAAAGAAGACAACTCGGGCCGGCCGCGGACGTGGGTCAGGGGAATGGACGAAATCCTCGGAGTATGCTTTGACAAAAATTGTCTGCCCTCCGAGCTTGGCGTCTCCTGGAGTCGCAAGGGTAAAAAGATCGGCCTCGCTCGCGATTACGAATTTTCGGGAGCGGGCCGGCTTTAAGTTTTTTCGCGGATCGCCGCCATGATCGTTACCATCGAAAAAATCGTTTATCCCGGCCGGAGACTGGGATACGCAGAAGGGGCAACGGTCTTCACCGACGAGGGTCTTCCCGGCGAACGGGTCGAAGTCGAGCCTATCCGGAAAAAGAAAAATCACGTCGAGGCCCGGACGACTAAGGTTCTTGCCGAATCGCCGGAGCGGGTCCGGCCCCGCTGCGGCCATTATCTCGCCTGTTCAGCCTATCAATCCATGGCCTACGACGCCCAAATCGCGGTGAAAACCGAACAGCTTCGCGATATCCTGGCCGGGCTCTGGGATTTCGAAAAGAAAGGGTTGGACTTCGTCGCCTCGCCCAGGACGTGGCATTACCGGAACAGGGTCCGGCTCCGCCTCCTTTGGAATGACGGCCGGGCGCAGTGGGCCTATCATCACCCAGGATCCGAGCGCGAATTCATCGCCATCGACCAATGTTATCTCATATCCGAACCCATCATGAGAATGCTCGACGCCCTGCTCGGAATCATCAACGAAAAAAACCTCCAAACCCTCTTCGAGGTCGAAGCCAGGGAAAGCCGGTCTTCCCCCGGTGTCCTCCTCAACCTCCATCGAACGGACGACCCGGGCGTGAACCCCGTCGATCCCATCATCACCGGACTCGATCCCCATTTTTCCCTGGCCGGAATCGTCTCCATTCAAAAATCGAAAAGCGGTTTCAAGGAAAGATTGGAGTGGGGCCGGAATTATATCGAAGAAAAAATCGGCTCCTCGATTTATATGGTCGGAGCCCGGTCGTTCTTTCAGGTCAACGCCGAGATGCTGGAGAGGGTCATCGAAGACATGAAAGCGCTCGCCTTCGGAGACCGGGGCGGACGGCTGGCCGATCTCTACTGCGGCCTCGGAACATTCGGCATCGCTCTCGCCCGGGAAGGCGGTGAGGTCTATGGAGTGGAATCCGAGCCGGACAACATCGTTTTTCTGAAAAGGAACATCGAGCGGAATCGCTTGACTCACTTTCAGATCTGCGAAGGAAAGAGCGAGGACTGGGCGCCCTCGATCCTGGCGAAAAAGATGGATGCGGTCGTTTGCGATCCGCCCCGCAAAGGATTGGGAGCGGAGATCGTCCGATCCCTGCTTCAGCACCGGCCTCGCAACATCATCTATCTCTCCTGCAATCCGGCCACCCTGGCCCGGGACCTCAAAGCTCTCCGGCCGGAATATGAAATCAAGGCCCTCCGGGCCTACGATTTCTTTCCCCATACGCCCCACATCGAAACTTTGGCTATTCTCTCAATTCGGTGACAGATAACCCCGGAATTCACTGTGCCTTGTCGGGCATCCGGCCTTCGCCTACAGTACATCGGCTCCGTTTTCCAAGTCCCCGTTTTTCATTATCTCCACGATCCGTCGATGAAATCCGCGCTCTTTGCATCGGCCCGGCAGTACAAACTCAAAGAATTTCGGTAATGGGTCACCGAATTCTTCCAAGTCGGCCGGCCAGTTGGCCGCAGGCCGCCTGGATATCGCCGCCTTTCGATTCGCGGAGCGTCACGGGAACGCCTTTAGCTTCGAGCGTTTTCTGGAATTCGCGAATGCGTTTCTCCTCCGGAACCCGGAAAGACAGGCTGGCGACAGGACTGTAGGGGATCAGGTTGACCTTGGCCCGCAATCGGGCCGCGATCCCGGCTAAAGCCGCGGCATCGGACGGCGCGTCATTCACGTCTTTAATAAGAACATATTCCAGAGTGATCTTTCTTCCCCCTCCCCTGATATACGCCAAGGCCGCCACTTCGAGCTTTTCCAGCGGATATTTCTTGTTGATCGGCATAAGGGAGTTCCGTTTCGCATCCGCCGCCGCATGAAGCGAGATGGAGAGGTTCACTTGAAGCTTCAGCTCTTTAAACTGCTCGATGCCTGGCACGACCCCGGCCGTGGAGACGGTCATCCGCCGGGCGGCGATCGCCAGCCCTTCGGGCGCGTTGAGAATATGAAGCGCTTTCGCCACATTCTCAAAATTGTCCAGCGGTTCGCCCATCCCCATGAAGACGAGGTTCGTCGGGAGGATTTCGAGATGATCTCTGAGAAAAAGGACCTGGCCGACGATCTCGGACGGAGTCAGGTCGCGGATGAACCCGTTCAAGCCGCTGGCGCAAAACGCGCAGCCGAATTTGCAGCCGACCTGGGTCGATAGACAGAGCGTCGCCCGGCCGGCGGCCGGGATATGGACGGATTCGATGACGTTCCCATCGCGGAGGCGGAAGAGATATTTCTCGGTGCGATCCTTGGCCCGGAAAACCGCTTCGAGTTCGAGGCCGCCCAGGACGAAATGTCCGGCGAGCTTGGCCCGGAACGAAGCCGGGAGATTCGTCATGTCCTCGAACCGGAGGGCGCCCTTGTGATAAAGCCAGTTGAATATCTGCCCGGCCCTATAGGCGGGCTCTCCCGTCGTTTCGAGCTCGGCCTTGAGCTCATGAAGAGTGAAGTCCTTGATGTCTTTCATTCTAAAAACGCGATAAGACTTGGGACGCTTTCCGTCCGAGTTTCCGGATTCAGCGTATGGACACCATCAGCCAGAGAAGGAGGATGATCACGCCGACGAGAATCCAGCTCCCGCCGAAGCCGATGATGTCCCACTTTCCCGGCTTCATGATTTCCCAGGCGGAACGGGGCCAAACCTTGTTCGGCTTGAATTTGTCCGGGTTGGCATAGGCCTCCTCAACGGCCCGGGCATCTTCCTCAGGAGTGGGTTGGACCGGCGTATGGAGGCGGCCGAAAAACCTGTCGAGATCGCTTTTCGGGACTGGCCTCGTCGCAAAGCTGAGAACAAAAAGCAGGAAGAGCGGAAAGAGCGCGTCAAAGAAAAAACGGGCGGCGCTGAGCTGGGCCTTGGTGAAATGAGAGAAATCGAACCCGAGCCGGCTTAAAACCCAGATTTCGGCATTGAACCGGCCAATTCCGATCTTCGGCGAGTCCGGGTCTTCGGGATGGATGCGGGCGACCTTCTCGTAAAAAATTGCCACCGGCTCGATGATATGCGGCCGGCGGATTTTCTGGCCTATGCCCTCAGCCCGGCCGGCTTCGACGTCCTCTTTCAGAGCCGCGGTCGTGATCTGAACCTCTTGCCGGGCCGTTTCCTTAAGAAAGGGAGGATTCGTCCGGGCCCAGGTCCACGTCTGGAAGATATTGGGGATGACGGCAAAAATGGTGAAACAGACGAAGACCTGGATGATGACCGCCCTCCGGGTCAGGCGGCGCCAGATAAACCCCAACCAGATCGGGGCGCCGAAAACGGCCGGGAGTGAAATGAAGTACTGGAAGAGATAGAGGAGGTTTCCGACAAAGAGGGCGGCCCCGACACCGCCGACCAGGGTCAAGGCGAGAACGATCTTGCCGACTGTTAAATAATGACCTTCGGATTTTTTTGGACGGATCGGCCGATAGATATTCCGGACGAAGAGCGCCCCGTAGGAAACGGCGTTGGCGCTCAGCGTCGACATGTTGGCGGCCAGGATTCCGACGAGCATCAGGCCCACGGCGCTGGGAAAAAGAAGCTCCCGGGTCATGACGCCCCAGATGAGGTCGGGATCATGGAGTGTCCCGCCGAACAAGCCGACGGCGAGGAGCCCGGCCAAAGCCCAGAAAATCATGAGAAAGCGCTTGAAATACATCCCCATGATCATCCCGAAACGGGCCGTCATTTCGTTTTTCGCCGAGCCCGCGGTCTGCATCATCGGCGCCGAGGCTATGATCGAGACCAGGTTCGACAAAATCATGGCCAGGATCGTGTACCAGGCATACTCCGAAGTCGTGACCGAGCCGAAGAGATGGAACATGAAATCCGGGACCTTGGCGTGAAGCCCGGCGAAGCCCCCGATCCTGGCCAGGCCGAGCGGAATGAGCATCACCGAGAAAATGACGATGAGAAAGCCCTGGACGACGTCGGTCCAGACCGCGGCGATGAACCCGCCCATGACCGTATAGAGACTGACCACAACAGCGAAAACGAGGTAGACAGCCATGGGGTCGGTATACGAAATGAAGGCCCGGAGCTGGCCGTGTTTGTTCCGGTCGTTGAGCTCGTCGTAGTGGACCTTTTCTTCGGCCGTCAAGCCGGCGTCCAGGTTTTTTTTCAAGTTCTGGTACTCCTGGAACATCGCCACGCTCTGCCGTTCCGCGGCCGAGTACGACTCAAGCGGCTTCGGGGTGAGGGCCTGAACGGTCTTTCCCGCGACCATATAGCTGACTCCGCCGCCGATGAGGGCCATGGCGAGGGTGAAGACGGCAAACGCTCCGCCGAGAAAGCGGCTCCTGAAGCGCTCTTCGAAGAAATCGCCGAGCGTGACCAGCCGCGACCGCCGCATGAAGGCCGTCGTGAACCAGTAGAACGGCGTCAGGAACAGGACCAGATACTGGATCCACATCCCGCCGATGCCCTGGCGGTAGATTTCCCGCGTGACGGCGACGGCTTGGTCGGCGTTGGTCGAGGCGCCGAAATTCAGGAAGAATTGATAGAACTTGCCGAGCTTGCGCCCGGCTAGGAAAAAATCGCCCTCGCTCTTTGTCCGGCGTGATGCCCAGCGGCCGAGGGCCAGCATGCCGAGGAGATAAACAACGACGATCGAAAAATCCAGCCAGTGGAGCCCGTAGACGCGCACGGATTCATTTAACCGAATTGTCCCGGCAAAGTCAAAATCGAGGTGGTTACAACTCGGTACCGGAATCTCCCTCGGCCCCCCGGGAACCAGTCCCGTCGGTTCCCCCCCGCGAAAACGACGGGGCCCCCCACCACTATGGGGCCTAAAGGAGACTCCGATACCGAGTTGAGATCACATTTATTGGACAGGCCTTGGGAATCTCCTCATCCACCTAGCGTCTCCGCTTGTGCGGTTTCATCGAGGGGCCGGAATCACCCCCGGATCCCGGGCCTCCTTTGAACTGCGGCGTTCCGGTTTGACCACCCCTCCGTTATCTGCTATATGTCTGGGTTTCGATGTCGGATATATTCGGCTCGCCTCAAAACTTCGCCCGGCTCGGCGAAGTCCTTTCCGTCATGGCGGCCTTTCTCTGGGCCATTTCGGTCGTTCTTTTCCGGGTTGCCGGCGAAAAGGTCCACCCCCTGGGCATGAACCTCTTCAAGAATGTCCTGGCGGTCGTGCTCCTCGTGCCGACCATGGCCGTTTTCGGAGAATTCGCGTCCCCCGGCCTCTCCCCCGGAAGCTCGCTGTGGCTCGTTCTCAGCGGACTCATCAGCATCGCCCTATCCGACACGCTCTTTTTCATGGCCCTCAACAAGCTCGGCGCCGGGCTGACGGCGATCGTCGATTGCGCCTATTCCCCGTTTGTCATCGGCCTGTCCTTCGTCTTTCTCGGAGAACGGATGAACGCCGTGCAGACCGCCGGCACGGCCCTCATCGTTCTGGCCGTCGTGATGATCACCCGGAGAAAAAGCGAATTGCCAATCCCGCGCCGGACCCTTCTTGCCGGCATCGGACTGGGCATCGCCGCCCTCTTTTTCCAGGCCGTCGGCATCGTCATGTTCAAGCCGCTCCTGGGCGGCGCGTCCATTCTCAAGGTGACGTTTCTGCGGATGGCGGGAGGCGCGGCGGGAGTGGCGCTGGCTGTCGCCGTTCATCCACGGCGGCGGGCGATTGTCCGTCCTATTTTTTCGAAAAAAACCATCCTCATTCTTTTGCCCGCATCGCTTCTGGCCTCGTATTTTTCCAATGTGATCTGGATCGGAGGGATGAAATACACGCTGGCTTCGATCGCCTCCGCGCTCAATCAGCTGAACACGATTTTTATCTTCGCCTTAGCCGCGATTTTCCTTAAGGAAAGGATCACCCCGCTCAAGCTGGCCGCTATCACCCTGGCCTTTGCCGGGGCGATGCTGGTCTCTGTTCGTTTTTAAGCGCTAATTTATTGTTTCGGGGCGATCTTAAGGTTGACCCAAAAGTCGATCTTCTTCGGCGTTCCCCCTCCCCTCCCGCCCATTCCGCCCTCCATGCCGACTCCGCCGCCGCCTTCTTCTCCTCCTCCGCCGCCTTCACCTCCACCGGCTATTGTTTGCTCCCAAGAAGTCGCGGCGCCGGCCGTCGCACTAGAGGCACCGGAGAAATTCCGGGCCGTTCGGGCTTTCTTCATGGCTTCCGTAATGCCGCCCCATTCGAAACCGACCGAGAGCGGCGCGGAGGAGTCCCATTGCGTCTGGGAAGATGGATCCTGAAGAAAGGTCAAGGGGATGATGCATTCATAGGTCGTGGTTTTCTCGACCCTCGCCAAGCGGAAAGTTCCCGTGCCCGGCCCCGGATGGGCAATCGATTTCCCCTTCTTGTCGATGGGATCGCAGGCATAGGTCCGGTATTGACGCGTGGCTTTGATCTTCATGATCTGCTCATCGCTCAGAGTCTGGCCCTGCTTGGTCATATTTTCGATGAGCTCGTCGGCCGAGATCATTTTACGGGTGAACTTCAGCCCGTATGTCTTTTTGTCCTTGCCTTCGGCATCGATCCACAAGGTGAGCCCCGTGCCGTCGATCGTGCTCACCGATTTCGGGCTGTTAAAGGCGAGAAGAAGATAGAGGAAATTCGGGTCGTTCTTGAATCCGTAGCTGATTTCCAGATCCTTGTCCTCGACCAGGGCATCCTCGTCCCACTCCGTCTTCGCCCCGTCAATCTTGATAGGAGCAGATGTCCATTGGCTCCCGACGAGGACTTTGTCCTTGGCAACGGCGGGAAGGGTCATGGCCAGGACGGCCAGAATGCAGGAGATGGTTTTGAGCGTTTTCATGGCTTCCTCCTTCCGGCTAGGGCCGGACTAATCTGTGAACCACATCCACGGCGCTGGCGGCGTCGGGAGCGTAACCTTTGGCCCCGATCTGATCGGCATAGTCTTGGGTCAAAGGCGCTCCGCCGACGATGACCGGCACGCTCAGCCCCGCGTTGACCAGCGCCTGGATCACATTCTTCATTTGAATCATGGTCGTCGTCAGAAGAGCCGAAAGTGCGACGACATCGGCCTTGCTCTCCCGGGCCGCCTCGATGAATTTCTCGGGAGTGACATCGGCCCCCACGTCGACGATCTTGTAGCCCGCGCCTTTCAACATCATGGCTACCAGGTTTTTGCCGATGTCGTGGAGATCGCCCTTGACCGTTCCGATGACGACAGAGCCTTTCGGCTCGATTTTGTCCCTGATTAAATAGGGCTCGAGCTTGGCCAGGGCGGCATTCATCGCCCGGGCGGCGACGAGGACTTCAGGAATGAAGACTTCGTTGTTCTTGAACATCACGCCCAGCTTTTCCATCCCGGCGATCAAGCCGTCGTTAAGGATCTGGCGGGTCGGGATTCCCGAGGACAAGGCCCGGTCGACGAGCGATTCGACTTCGATTTTTTTCCCGGCCATCAGGGCTTCTTGAAGTTCATCGAGCATGCGCGCGCTCCTCCCGTAATCTTGGGCTCAGGCCCGGCTTTGATTGAGGTTCAGACCTCCCCCCTATTGTCCCCAGACCGACGATTGTTGTCAACAGAATCGGACCGCGCCTTATTTCTTTTGCTCCTTCTTGAACAGGGCTTTAACATCGCGTTTGCCCCGCTCGAGGTAAGGCACGCCGTTCTCCATCCACTCCGGCTTGGGTTTGCCCAGTAGAAAATAATCAAAGAACTCGTCCTGATGGACGGTCCAATATTTCTGGTTCTCGCGGTCTCTCAAGCCGTGCTTTTCGCCGTTGAAGCTGAACATGTACGCTTCCTTTCCCAGGCGGCGGAGGGCGGTGAAAAATTCGATTCCCTGGTACCAGGGCACGGCGTCGTCATCGTCGTTATGGATCGAAAGATAAGGCGTTTTGACCCGTTCGGCCCAGAAGACCGGCGAGTTTTCGATGAATTGAAGGGCCCGGCCGAACAGCGGCGCGCCGATCCGGCTCTGCGTCTTCTCATACTGGAATTCGCGGACCATGCCCGAGCCCCAGCGGATCCCGCCGTAAGCGCTCGTCATGTTGGAAACCGAGGCGCCGGCCTGGACGGCGGCGAAGATATCGGTCTGGGTGACCATATAGGTGATTTGGTATCCGCCCCAGCTGTGGCCTTGGATCCCGATCCGCTTCGGGTCGATAAAACCCAGGCCCACGACTTTTTCGATGGCCGGGAGGACGCAGGCCATGGCGCTCGCCCCGGGATAGCCGATTTCGTAAATGATATCGGGCTGGAGGATGACGTAGCCGTTGCTCACGTAGCGGGCGAAATTGACGCTCGTTCCCGGTCCGGGCGCGACATAGCGGTGCAGGCCGCCGGCGAGGGTCTCATAGATATAGACCATCAGCGGATATTTTTTCGAAGGGTCGAAATCTTCGGGCTTGGTCAGGATCGCGTCGAGCATCACGCCGTCGGCGTTCATGAACTTGATCAGTTCGGATTTGCCCCAGACATAATCGGCCTGCTGGGGATTCGCGTCGCTCACTTTCTTCATGTCGGATAAGGCCGGGCCGCTCACCCAGAGGTTGGGGAATTCGGCGAAGGTTTGAACGGTGAAATAATAAACCTCGGCGTTTTTGGCTTTCTGCAGGCCTCCGCTAAGCTTATCCATCATGACAACTTTCAAGGGATCGTCTGTTCCGTTAAGAGCGAGGCGATAATAGCCCGTCGCCTTGGTTTGATCATTGGTCAGCGATAGCCAAATCGGGGTTTTAGACGGGATCGTCCGCTCCTCGCGGTCCAATCGCGCGTAACGGAAGACAAGTTGGCCGCGGCGACCGATGCCCTTGGTCGCTGTCCGGCCGCCGCTTCCGTCGGGCTTGACCTCCCAGATATCGAAGCGGTCATAGAGAAGAAGGGTTTTATCGCCCTCCGTCCAGCCGCCGAAACCGTATGGCGAAGGCTCGTCCGGCGTGTCCCAATCCTCTTGAAAGAAGTTCACTCCCAGGGTCGAGGTCAAATTGAATGTTTTACCGTCGAGAATTCGATAAGAATACCAGCTGCGATCCCCTTGGCTATAATAGAGGAGGTATTGACCGCCGGGAGAGATCGACACGTTTGAGGGAAATTTCTCCAGGATTTTTTTCGACGAACCGTCCGCCAGATGAACAAGATAATAGTCGCTGTATCCCTGGTCCCAGGAAATGAGACGCTGATAGGGGAGGTCCGAGGAGCCGAGGGCGATCCTGGAATCCTCGGAGAGCGAGATCATCGGCATGTCCGGCTTCGCCAGGGGCACGAGCTTTTTCTCCTTGAGATGAAAGACGGCCAGGTAGTTCCGCTTTTTTTCATCATCGGCCCGGACCTTCTGCATCGGCTGAAGAATGGGGTCTTTCCAGTTCCAGATGTCCACCTTGACCGGTTCGGGCGCGTCCTCCGGCTCGGCCTTGGGCGCGGGGGCGTAGCCGAAAAAGAGTTTCGTCCCGTCTTTCGAGAAGCTCGGCGCGCGGTTCTCGCTGACGGCCATGCTTTTGGGCATTCCGATGATCACGCCCGAGGCCATCTCGAGGGCGATGGGGACGGATTCGGACCAAAAATAAAGCTTATAGGGAGAGGCATCGGCTTTATAGTCGTCGCGGTCGCTGAGGAAGGCCAGCTGGATGCCCTTCTCGTCGAAGGCGAAGGATTTATAGCGGCCCAATCCTTTCATCAGAGCGCTCCGGTTCCACGCCGGCGATTTCATATCGATGACGAACGCCCCGTCGTCATCGGGCTTGGCGGACGATGTCCCATAGGCCAGCCAGGTACCCGGCTTATTCCACGCGTATTCGACAACTTCGGGCACGGTGACGGTCTTGCCCGTGCTCAGCTCGCGGATGACGAGGTCGGTTCCCGGATCTTTTTTCTTTTCCTTCGGCTTCTTGGCCGCGTCCTCTTTTTTTTCGGGCTCTTTGGCCGCGGGTTCTTTCTTCTCGGGTTCCTTTTTTTCAGGCTCTTTCTTCTCCGGCTCTTTCTTCTCCGGCTCCTTTTTCTCCGCGGCTTTCTCCGGCTCTTTCTTCAACGGAGGCTCCAGAAGATAGGCGACACAGGCGCCCGATTCTTCAGCGGTCTTGAAATTCTTGACCCGTTCGACCACCGCGACGTCGCCCGTAGCGAGATTCATGATTCCCACGGAATTCTTGGGCATCTCTTCCGGTTTTTTCTTGTCCTTCTTGGCTTTGTCGACATCCGCTTTGGGCGGGGCGATGGTGAATACGACGAACTTCGCGTCCACGGTAAGGGATGGCGCGGATCCTCGCGCCGCCCTGAATTCCTTGTCTGTCTTAAGATTGCGAACGACGAGCTCCCCGTCCCCGTCCTGAAGAGTCAGGGCGTAGGCTAACCAGGTCCCGTCGCGCGAAATCTGGGTCCCCTGGATCGAGCGCCAGCCGTCGTAGGCGTCATAGGAAAGCGGCTTTTTACCCGCGGTTTGGCCTGACGCCGGAAGCAGCGGCAGGATGGCAATCATGAGTCCGATCAAAATCCATCTCAGAAGATGATTTTTGCGCATGGCGCCTCCTTTAAAAGAAAAAAGGGAATGTCGGCCGCGACGTATGTCCCCAACCCGGTTTTCATGAGAGGGTTGACTATAGCAAGGGCCGCTCGGCCGTGTCAAACAGCTGAAGAGGCGGTTATCGTGGTGCCGGGATCGCCCCCTGCTCCGCGGAACCAGTCCCGCCGGTTCCCCCCGGAGGAATCCCGTCCATCCTCTCGATACCAGAATCACCCCATGCTCCCTCGGGAACCAGTCCCGTCGGTTCCCCCCGCCAAAAAATCTGGCGGGGCCCCCCTCCACTATGGGAGTCTTGGGGTGATTCCGGTACCGAGATTTATCTGGTTTTCGGCGTCGAAATCGCTTTTAGCTCACTTTGGGAACCTATTAAAAGAAATACAAAATTGATTCGGTGACACCTCCCGTACATGTTTTCCGCTTCAATCGTCACCCTTCTATCCCACTTCTATGAGCGTTCGTGATAAAATACCAGCATGACATCATTCAGGGTGGGAATCGACAGCTACAGCCTCAAGCCGCTCGATCTCGATCCCTTCGAGCTATTAGACTGGGCGATCATCAACGAAGCGGACGGAGTCCAATTCTCCGAGGTGCCGCCGCAGGCGGACGACAGGGCCTTCCTGCGCGAGCTTTCCCAATACGCGGCCCAGAACGATCTCTACCTCGAATGGGGCGGCGGCGAACACATCCCCTTCGACCTCGCCGCTGAAAAACCGAAAGAGATCGCGTCCATCAATCGACGAGCGGTTGAGCAGGCGGCCTTCATGGGCGTCCGGACGATTCGTTCCTGCTCGGGCGGCTTGATGCGATGGCGGCCCGACTCTCTTCCGACCGAGACATATCTTCGGGAGATCGCCATGACCCTGCGCGCCCAAAAATCTCTCTTCCGGGAGAATGGCGTCATCCTGGCCCTCGAGACGCACTTTGAGTTCACGACATTCGAGCTCCTCCGTCTGTTCGAGATGTGCGCAACCGCGCCCGGCGAATACTTGGGAATATGTCTGGACACGATGAACCTCCTGACGATGCTCGAAGACCCGGTCGCCGCGACGCGGCGGATACTCCCCTGGGTCGTCACAACCCATATCAAGGACGGGGCGATCATCCTCGCGGAGAACGGCCTTGTTTCCTTTACCGCCGAGGCGGGAAAGGGCCTCGTCAATTTCAAGGAGATCTTCCGCATCCTCGCGACATCGGGCCGGCCGTTGAATTATTCGATCGAAGACCACGGCGGCGAATTCCTCATCCCGATTTTCGACCCGGATTTTCTCGCCGGATTCCCGGATTTGACCGTTTCGGAACTGGCCGCGCTGCTGAAGCTTGCCGCCAGGGCTCAGGAGCTCGTCCGGACGCGGGCTCTCGCCGCGCTCGATCGCGGGCGCTGGCCCGGCGTCTGCGAAGACCGGGTCAAGAGAGACGTGATCGCGATCCGCAGAATTCTTCAAGTGGAATGAGTTTTCGCGAAAGATTCAGCTTCAAGGATTCCGCCGAACTGCTGGCGAAAGCCGCCGCCTTGGGCGTGGTCCTGCCTTTCTCCGAAAATATCGAATCCTTATTTCAGCCCTTGTCCATCTCCGGGAAAAAAATCGTCAACCGGATCGCCGTCCAGCCCATGGAAAGCGCCGACGCCGAATCCGATGGAAGCCCCGGCGAGCTGACCTTCCGCCGCTACCGAAGATTCGCCGGGGGCGGGTGCGGCCTCATCTGGTTCGAAGCCGTCGCCGTCCGGGAGGACGGCAAGTCCCATCCCCGCCAGTTGTTCTTAAATCAGAAAACGCTCGGGGCGTTCAGCCGGCTCGTCGAAGAGGCCCGGTCTTCCGCCTGGAAAAGCTTCGGTCAAAGGCTTACCCCTCTGTTGATTCTTCAGCTGACCCACTCCGGGCGTTTTTCGAAGCCCGACGGCCGGCCGAAGCCGGTCATCGCTCACCATAACCCTTATCTCGATCCCTTTCATGGGCTTCCCGCAGATTATCCTCTGATATCCGACCGGGAACTGGATCGTCTCCAAGACGCATTCGTCGAGGCGGCCGCGCTGGCCGGCAGGGCCGGTTTTGACGGCGTGGATGTCAAATCCTGCCACGGGTATCTCGTCTCCGAACTTTTCGGGGCGCGGACGCGGACCGGCAGCCGCTACGGCGGCCCGTTTCAAAATCGCGTCCGCTTCCTCCTTGAGACGATAAAGAAAATCGCGGCTCAAATTCCCAAATCCCTGGTCTGCGCCAGGATGGGGGCATTCGACGCTATTCCCTACCCGTACGGATTCGGCGCCGCTCAACACCAGGGCGATTCCATGGACTTGGCGGAGCCGATGGCTCTCGTCCGGCGGCTGGCCGAATCGGGCCTCTGTTTGCTCAACATCACAGCCGGAATCCCGGCGTTCCTCCCCCATTTCGGCCGCCCTTCCGATACCCCCGTCCGGGGCGGAGCCCGCTCACCCGAACATCCTCTTCTCGGGGTCGCGCGCCTCGTCCATGTCGCCGGGCAATTCCAGAGTCGCTTCCCTGCCCTCCCCGTCGTGGGCAGCGGATATTCCTGGCTTCGCCAATTTTTTCCCCAGGTCGCAGCCGGGGTCATTGAAAAAAACCAGGCGGGGCTTGTCGGTTTGGGGCGCCTGTCATTCGCCTATCCCCGATTTGCCGAAGATCTCCGGGCTAAGGGCGCCCTCGATCGGAAAAAAATCTGTCTCACCTGTTCCGGATGCAGCGAGCTTCTCCGGGCCGGCAGTCCCGCCGGCTGCGTCGTCCGGGACAAAAGCGTCTATCGCCGCCTTCAAAGATAGCGCCCCAAGCTTTCCTCCATCTCCAGAAAAGCGCACTGCTCCGAGCCCGAGACTCCTTATGAGGAAAATCTCCAAATATGTGATTTCAAAGCGATGCCGGAATTGCCCCAAGGCCCCCATAGAGGAGGGGGGCCGAAGCAGGGAACCGCCGGGACTGGTTCCCGAGAGGCCGGGGGCGATTCCGGCACCTCTTTCGAGATGCAATCCTCTTTATGAAATTCCTTAATTTCCGGCTCGAAATCCGGTATAATTCTTCCTAACCTGAGATTGACTCGAGGCTACGAATCCCGGGGCTTTCAAGAAAACCGCGTTTTTCGATTCTTGGATGGCGCCGAACGGAAGAATCCACGTAGCCGAGGAGACACGCATGACACAGCTGCACACGAAGAA
>Ga0315286_10000385_pt1 | contig 36343 bp, 29 predicted proteins | sample YL17G10_0_MG_FD_205038 | JGI IMG/M metagenome (GOLD analysis project Ga0315286, IMG submission 205038) | Sediment microbial communities from Yellowstone Lake, YNP, Wyoming, USA - YL17G10_0 | ecosystem: Environmental > Aquatic > Freshwater > Lake > Sediment | place: USA: Wyoming | collected...
CCTGCCCAAGCAGGATGGACAGGTCAAATTCTGCTGCCAGGAGGGCTGCATCCCCCAGCTCGTAGCGGTCTTTTACCAGCGGATGGATCTCCCCAAAAACTCCCAATTCCACCTGACCAGAAAGTATCCGGGAACATCTACCGGGATGAAAGCGTCCATCCTCCCGCCTTGGTTCAAAACTGACGGAATGAAGTCCAAGACCTTGGAGCAATCCTTCCAGGATGCCCTTCAGGTCATAGAAATCCATGTTCGCACCGGCTTTCAGGTCCCAGGCGGTCAGTTGACGCAAGCCGATCAGGGCGATCACAAGCATGTTCTTTTCCACGGGCAGTTCAACTCCAGGCGCGGGCAGGAAGACCGGTCCCAGTTCGAAGAAAGCCAGTGATTCCTGCGATCGGGCGTCACGCTCCATGGTATCCAGCACATTTGCCAGCAGGCTGCGTCGGAGAACGCGCTTATCTGGTGCGATCGGGTTTGCCAGGTGGACGTATTCGCCCAGCGCGCCCAGGCGTTCCTGCTGCTCGGGTGAGGTCATGCGGTGGCTGATCACTTCCTGCAATCCCAGTGCAGCCAGCAGATCGCGCAGTCTTTCCTCACCTTCAAATTGGGCATTAACGGCAGGCGGGGGCAGTTCATCTGCCAGGCGGGTCTCAGGCAGGTTGTCGAAGCCGACCATGCGGGCGATCTCCTCGACCACGTCCGCCACCCCGACCACTCTCTGCCCGATATCCAGGCGGAAAGCCGGAGCCCGGGCAGTGACCGTTTCACCAGCCAGGCTGCATTCAAATTCCAGCGGTTGGAGCAGCTCGATGATCCTGGCTGGGCTCAGGTCGATCCCCAGCAACCGGCGGACATCCTGCGAGGTGATTTGCACGGTAACATCCGCAGGCGGGAGGGGGTATTCGTCCACCAGCCCGGGCGCCACCCTGCCCCCGCTCCAGGCAGACATGTATCTCAAGCCGCAGCGGACGCCGGTCTCAGCCAGGGAGGGATGCACGCCGCGCGAGAAGCGGTAGGAGGCTTCCGAATGCAAGCCGTGGGCGTTGGAAGTACGCCGGATGTTAATGAAGTTCCAGGCAGCCCCTTCCAGCAGGACATTGCGGGTCTTTTCGGTCACCTCACTCTCAGCTCCACCCATGACCCCGGCGATGGACAATGCTCCCTGGCTGTCACATACCAGCACCTGGGTCGTCTGCAGCGGTCGTTCGACTCCGTCCAGGGTGGTCAATTTTTCTCCCGGGCGGGCAGTACGGGTCAGGATGGTGACCGGTTTGCTCCCGGCGCGTTCCACCAGCACATCATAATCGAAGGCATGCAGTGGTTCACCCATCTCGAACATGGCGTAATTGGTGGCATCCACCACGCAGTTGATCGGGCGGGTGCCAGCCAGGCGCAGGCGGCGCTGCACATGATACGGGCTGGGAGCGATCTTGATCTCCCGCACCAGACCCAGCACAAAGCGCGGGTTCAACTGCGGGTTCTGGATCTCGATGTGCACCAAGCCGTCGATCCCGGCACCACTGGTAATCAACTGCAGGTCGGGTCGCTTGAGTTTTTTACCGGTCAGGGCAGCCAGTTCGCGCGCCACTCCGTAGACGTTGACATTGCGCGCCATGTTCGGCAGGATGGCGATGTCGAAGACGGCATCTCCCATGTAATCCGCCAGGGACATGCCGAGCGGGGCATCCTCATCCAGCAGAATGACGCCTTCGTGTTCGTCGGAGATGCCCAGCTCCTTCTCGGAGCAGACCATCGAATACGATTCGACCCCGCGGATCTTGGTGCGCTTGAGAGTGGCAAGCACCTGCCCATCCGCATGACCGTCATACAGGGTTGCCCCTTCGCGGGCGTACGCCACCTTGATCGGTTTGGGGAGCGTGCCCAAGCCCTTGAATTCGAACAGGTTGGGTGCACCGGTCAGGACGATATGCTCCTGCAATCCATCGTTCAATTTGCACAACACCAGGCGGTCGGCAGCCGGGTGCGGCATGACCTCGGTGATGGCAGCCACGACCAGTTTGTCCGGCGCCCACTCGATCCCGCTGATCTTGAACTCGTGCCTGGAGCCCGGTTGGCGGGCAGGCATCTGCCAGCCCACGTAGTGGATCTCTTCCACTTCCAGGCCAGCCAGGGTCAGGATGCGGGCGGCTTCTTCCACGCTGACATCGATATCCACGAAATCTTTTAACCAGGAAAGGGGTATTTTCATGAGGAGCTCCTTTTCTTAGAACTGTTCCAGGAAGCGGACGTCATTTCCCCAGAAATAACGGATATCCTCGATCTTGTATCTCAGCATGGCTTGCCGTTCACTGCCCATGCCGAAGGCAAAACCGGTGTATTTCGTCGGGTCGTAGCCGCCGTTTTGCAGGACGGTCGGGTGCACCATGCCGGAACCCAGGATCTCCAGCCAGCCAGCCTGCTTGCAGACCTGGCAACCCTTGCCAGCGCATACAAAACATTCCACGTCCATTTCGGCGGAAGGCTCGGTGAAAGGGAAGTGCTGGGCACGGAAGCGGGTGCGGGTATCCTGCCCGAACATACGCCGGGCAAAGTCATTCAGTGTGCCTTTCAGGTCACTGAAGGTGATATTCCGACCGACAGCCAGCCCCTCAACCTGGTTAAACTGCGCCTCGGAGCGGGGTGTGATCTGTTCGTAGCGGAAGCACATGCCTGGCAGGGCAATGCGGATGGGTGGCGGGTTGGTGGGGTCCGTGGCAGCCGCCAGGCGCATGGCACGGATCTGCCCGGGTGAGGTGTGGGTGCGCATCAGCAGCGGGTTATCACCGCGCTCACCGGCTTCCAGGTAGAAGGAATCCTGCATTTCACGCGCCGGGTGGTCCGGAGGGAAGTTCAGGTATTGGAAGTTGTATTCATCCGTCTCTACCTCGCCGGAGGTGAAGACCTGGAAACCCATTTCAGACAGGATGCCAAGGATGCGGCGCAGGGTCTGGGTGGCGGGGTGCAGGCGACCACGGCGCGCTGGTCTACCGGGCAGGCTCACATCCAGGTGCTGCTGTTCCAGGGAGTGACTTAACGCGGCCTCTTTAATGACCTGGCTGTGTTTCGCAAAGGCCGCCTCCAGCGCCAACTTGACCTGGTTGGCTTTCTGCCCGACCAGCGGGCGCTGCTCTTTGCCGAGTTGCCCCAGGTTGCTAAAGACCTGCATGAGGGCTGAACTACGCCCGGTGTGGGTCACCCGCCAGGCTTGCAGTGCGTCTTCATCTGAAACGCTGTGCAGGGTTTGCAGGGCTGCGGCTTGAATTTCATCCAGTTTTGTGAGCATGCTGCCTCCGATATACCAAAGAACTCTGCCAGGTAACAAAAAACTCCCGTCCATATGGGACGAGAGCGGGGTCTCGCGGTACCACCCAATTTGGCCAAATTGGCCCACTTTGTGCCGACCAGCATCGGCTTCCCGGTTAACGGCGGGAGTACGGTCTGAACTACATGTTGAACTGTTCACTCAGACAGCTCGGGAGGGAACTTCAGCGGGTTTCGACCGGGCGGGGGTTTCAGCCATGCCCCACGTCTCTCTGTCGGTTCCTGCCAGCCTACTTTACTCCGTCATCGCCTTTCACAAGGGCTCGCCTGTTGGGCTTTATTATCCGCAGATTTGGAGGGATGTCAAGAGGCTTGTTGGGGCGAGGCATACTGCACTAAATGGACAGGACTTTGCCTCGCCAAGCAAGCAAGGGTATTTAAAAACGGGAAAAATATTCATTTAGGCGCTTGACACTTAGCACATCGCGCTATATAATCATTTTGTGATAAAAACATTCAAGGATGACGAAACGCAAAGGATCTATCACCGTCAGCGTTCGCGAAAATTGCCAACGGATATTCAACAAGTCGCCTTGAGAAAATTACGCATGATAAACAATGCGATCTCCCTTAATGACTTGCGGGTTCCGCCTGCCAACCGGTTGGAAAAACTCAGCGGCGACAGGGCGGGTCAATGGAGCATCCGTATCAACGACCAATGGCGGATCTGCTTTCGATGGGAAGGCAGTGAGGCTTTCAATGTTGAAATTTCCGATTATCATTAACAGGCAGGTATAAATGTCTCATAAATTACATCCCGTTCACCCAGGTGAAGTCTTACTTGAAGAATTTTTGAAGCCAATGAATCTAAGTCAAAACCGGCTGGCCATTCATATTGGCGTGGATGCACGACGGATCAATGAAATTGTGCTTGGCGGGCGAAGTGTCAGCGCGGATACCGCTTTGCGTTTGGCGCGTTATTTTGGAGTTTCACCGCAATTCTGGCTGGGTCTGCAGGCAGAATATGACCTGGACATTGCTTCAGACCTGCTTGGAGAGCGCCTGAAACAGGAAGTAAGACCATATACGAGCATCGTTTAAGGGAACTAATCAATTCTTATCGGGGCAAACAAAGCATAAAGAGGCGGACAGATGAGTAAAACGACTCTTTCATACAGATATATGGGTTTTATGGTCGCGATGGGACTGGCAGCCTGCCAGGGTCTGTTTCCAACTCCAACGCAGTCAGCCACCCTTATTCCACCAACCGCCACTGAGATTTTTAACCCAACGGAAACGCTGCAGCCTGTTTATCAAGCTGAGGTGATCGATTACACCTCTTTGATCAAAAACCAGCCAACCCCGGATGATCCGACCAAGTCTGCGTTCGATGGCTGGCTCGCTGAAGCCAAAGAGATCCCGAATCTGCCAGACCCCCGCATCTGGACGCTGCAGATGAAAAGTAACGGCGCGCTTATGGAAAGCGTGGTTCTTGCACAAAGCCAGCAGACGCACGATACGTATGTCCTCAACATCGTTTTGGGTGAGGGAGACTTTGCGCAATCCACCCACATAAACAGCCAGTTATTTGCCGAGGCGGTCATGGGCAAGGAAGGGCAGTATCAGCATGTCGATTATTATTACAAGGATCAGGCCGGAAATAACGTGAGCATGTTGTCCTACGCCGGGGAACAGGGAAAATTTGTCTATACCAAGCTGGACGGGCAAAAGATGGAGTTTGAAGGGCTCGGAATTTATTTTGGGAAGACAGAGGAGCCTACGACCGGCGGCAAACTTCTCTCTCTCGTCCCCCCGGGCGAAGATTTCTATAGAACCCTTCCCGAAGGGTCAATTATCAATACGGAAACCGGACAAATTACAGACAGGTCAGGCAAAATGCTTTACTATCTAGATAGTAATGAATGGAAAAGACCCTTAACAGATCCAACTGCCGATCAATTAACCTTTGCAAAAGAAAACACCATAGCAGATGAGTTTACCTTTGCAGGCTACAAATGGACCGCAGAGATAAACGATAAAGGAGAAAAAGTCTGGACGCGGGAAGACGGCAAGATAACGTATGAGTGGGCCAGCCTCTACGGCGGCGGCCGCTACAATGCCTATATGTTTGTCACACGGAGCGAGAGGGTTGAAGGCAAAAGAACTGTAGAAATTTACGCCGATCCCCGTTCATATATTTTTTTTCATATAGAAGGAAGTCCTGATGCGATTGATGATTTTGTGGGAAACACGGTTGCCAATGCCATGAAAAGCGACGCCGCGCAGGCGGTCTTGAAACAACCAGGTTCCACCCTGAAAATTATTGTGGGGAGAATGGAGTACTGGCCGATAGGGGGAACCAATTATTTTAGGCCAATGGACATATCTTATTACGGTCCTGATGGAGAAACTCTCTGGCAAAAAATCTGGGGGCTAAAGGAGCTGGGCAGCATCGGACCGTTTGTGGAACCGGGCGGCACTGCCGTTCAATGCGGTAAATTTCAAAGCTCAGAGGATCGTGATGCCTGGTTGAAACTCTTAAATGAGCATCCTGAGAAATTGCCTCAACAAGCCGCAAAATATATGAGTCACGCGATAACTAGTTGCGTCTATCTGGACCCCGAAAGTTCAACTACCGGATCTATCCCTTATTATAATGGCAATTTATTATTTTCTCTATTTGCTTCCGAACGCATTGATGGTAAATAGGATAGAATTCTTTCCCTGTTGCACTGTTGTTTTGCGAAAGCTATTATTAATTATAGTGAGAACAAACTTATTTAAGGTGTTCTTAATGTTATTGGTGGCAGGGATGGGTTTATTTTTTCGCCCGCCACATGTTGTTGCCCAATCATGCAGCGACGGTACTATTGAGTGTGGGCTTCTTGTATTAAAATGTGAAGGAGATAGTACGAACGATTGCAGTGATGCTACCAAAAAAGCCGCGTGTCTAGATATATGGATGTCGAGTCTAGGCAGATATGCAACGTGTGTTACCGACACCACCAAGTGCAATCCGTCGGGACAGGTGCGCCATCAAGTAGCCTGCAGTTATGTTTCCGGCCAATGCAAACCGCCCAATTCGGAAGTTCAGGCTTGTAATGCCGTTGGTATGTGTCTATATGTCAGCTATGGGTGCACACTATCTTGTACCTGGGATGCCTGGACGGATGGAGCATGTGATGACGGGGATTGTACACCAACACAAAGAAGACAGTATAGAAATGTTTCTCCGGCAGGATGTACGAATTCAACACGGTGTGTAGATGATAATACTTGTGTAGCGTCTACCCCCACCCCGGTGCCAGGCACCCCCACCCCCTGGATCAGGGTGGTGGTGAAAGACCCAAGTCTTGTGAACGTTCCGGTGACGGAAGTCTGTAAAATTTATTGTTCCAACTCCGCTTGTACAAAATCCGCGGCCCCCGTTTGCTCGGCAAACATTGCCGACTTTACGTTCGCCAAAGGAACCACCAGCGCTATCTACCCGGACCGCGGCGGCACCGTATTATTGTAAGATACTGATCAAAAATCATAGCGGGTTGTGGGGAAATGGATCCGCACAAAGAAAATTTTCCCTGTGTTATATTCATTGGAAGATTTCTTCAATGGAAAAATAGTTTGTACTCATCTCAACACCACCCTGTCACTCTGAGGGAGCGTCTTTTGCGACCGAAGAGTCTCATATTCCAGAAGCGTAGACTTTCACCTGCACTCCCTGGCGCTTACATGCCTGGGCAAGTGTGCATGCAGACCGTCTCACCCCGGCGGGCTCGCAGCCCGAACGGGGTGCAAGTGTCGCTACGCTCATGAAATCCCATATTTCGGGGACACCGGGACGGTGTCCCCGATAAAGCTGGGGATGGTATACCCGATGAGACTGGGTACTGTGTCCTTCGGGAGGGTGTCATTTTTGAGAAGTCCTGAAATAAATAATAAATTAAATATAACAGGGAAGTGCGCTCGTGGCACTTCCCTGTTGTTCAGGACTTGCAGGTTTATTTTCCAGTCAGCATGGTGAGCGGCAGCCATTTACCGAAAGATTCCAGGTGACCCCACAGGGCGTTGTAGAAGGTAAAAGCCCACAGGACGGCGGTCACCAGCAGCACCAGGGCAGCCAGCAGGCGGAAGGTCTTGTTGTTCTTGAACCACAGGAAGAAGGGTGTTGCAAAAATGCCACCCAGACCGGCAGTGATAAAACCGACGGCGGACAGGATGGGTTCCTTGGTCAATCCCAGTGATAGGATGCGTGAACCCACCAGGATGGCATCCACCCCGGCGAAGAAGGCATAGATGCTGACCGGCAGCAGGCTCCAGCCCTGGCTGAGCGCTAGGCCGGTGGCGAGGAAGACCACGCCAAACAGGGTGGTTGCCTCACCGAAGCCAATGTTATAACTGCCGGGCAGCGGCCAGGTTAAAGACAGGTGCAAACCCAGCACCACGGCGAGCAGACCGGTTACGCCAAACACGGCTGCGTAAGGACGTTGATCTTTTTCATCCAGACCTTTCCAGAGATAGTAGGCCAGTGCTGCCGTACCCGCCACCAGGTTGATCATGATGAGAGAAAGATAATCGATGAACATCAGAACTCCTTTAATTTGGTATATTTAGACCATATTTATCTTATATATTGTATCACAATGAATAAATGAGTCAATACTAATTAATTACAAATTTCAATTCTGATCTAAGTGGAAATTATCGATTGCTGCAGTATTAAAAACAAAAAGCCATCAGCGGGCTTTTTGATGGTGAGCGGTACCGGACTTTATCCAATCCAAATCCCTCCTCACAATGTTCAGAAGAACCGGATGTGAGGGTAGAAAGGTATTCAAAAGACAAATTCAATTCCTAATCGATGGTCTCGCCTACTTTGTAAATGATAATCCTCTTCGAAATAGCCTGCAAGATGAAAGAATTTTGCTTCTGATCCAGACGTAAAAAAAATACCAGATGGGAAAATACCACTCGTTCTATACTTGTGTGCACTTTTCACATCGTGACCCAGCCCGGTATTGACATTAAGAAATGTGACACGTTTACAGAATGTAACACAACCCAATCGAGAGGGTTATATATCATAGCAAGTTCAAATTTTGCCAAATCGGAGATAGGTAGTTTATCTCACTTCACCACAGCGCGATGGAGAATTCGTTAAATGGTTACCTTTGATGTTTCACCCATTGTTCTCGAACCTAAATGCGAAATTTGTGAGTTACGGGGAGTAATTTCCTATCAACACAAATTAGAATCACTCTACCAACTGGCTATCGAAGTTGTTGCATTGCGCGACCTGCAACTGGTTCTCGATACGAGCTTAAGCCATTGCCTGGCGCTGACACAATCCCAATTCGGGTTTATCGGGTTAACCACCGGGGATGGCAACTCCCTGGATTTGGTCGCCATCCAGGGGTTCAAGGCTGAGCCGGAGTTTATTAATCGTTTCCATTTGATTCCCCTGCGGCGCAATTTATTTGGTAATACCATTCTGGAGAATCGTCCTGTGCGCGTTCAGGACGCAGCGAATGACCCCGCGCGAGTTGGACAGCCTGCCGGACACCCGCCGGTGCGGGCATTCATGGGCGTTCCGCTGCGGGTCCGTGAGCAGACCATCGGCATGATCGGCGCGGCGAACAAGGATACCGAATACACAGATGAAGATGAACAACTATTGGTGACTTATGCCTCGCTGGTAGCAATCGCCATCCATAACGCCAATCTGAATGAACAGTTGCACGCCTCCCGCCAGGAATTGGAGCATAAGGTTTCCGAGAGAACCCATGAGCTGGCAATCGCAAAAGACGACCTGGCGCAGAAAGCGAAGCAACTCCATAAATTGTTGGGAGCCACGGTTGATATCCAGGAAGCGGAACGGGCGCGCATCGCTCATGATATGCACGATGGCATAACCCAGATGATCGTCAGCGCCCTTTTCGAAACGCAATGTGCAAAGGAAAGCCAGGCTTTGGGCAATAATGACACAGCCGCGGAACATTTAGAAGATGCGCAGGACTTACTAAAACAGATAGACACGGAAATTCGTGGGATCATCTACGACCTGCGCCCGCTGATCCTGGATGCGCGGGGGCTTGTGCCGGCGATCGAGCAATTTGGCTCCCGCTGCCAACAGTACTCACAAATCAAATGCGACTTGACTGTCGTTGGCGATCCCTACCGGCTGCGAAGCGATGTTGAAATCGGGATCTATCGGTTGATACAGGAAGCGCTTCACAACATAACAACCCACGCCAAAGCCACGCAAACGGAAATCCATTTGGAATTTTCCAAAGAGAAGGTGTGCGTCTCCATCCGGGATAATGGTATTGGATTCGATCTCGAGCGTTTCCTGAATGCGCCTGACGAGCATTTGGGCCTGATCGGCATGAAGGAGCGCGCCCAGTACATCGGCGGTCAAATTGACATTCAATCCAAACAGGATCACGGCACCCGCATCGTTCTGACTGTGCCATCCGGGAATTTACCATGACCACGATACGGCTTTTGGTAGTGGACGACCATCAACTGGTTCGCAAGGGCATCCGGAGTTTGCTCATCAATCACCCGGATATTGAGATCGTCGGCGAAGCGGAAAATGGCGCCGCGGCGCTGAAGCAAATCCAGGCTTGCACCCCGGATATCGTCCTTTTAGACATCCGGATGCCGGGAATGGATGGTATCGAAGTCATTCGGCAATTGCATCATACTCGACCTGATGTTAAGATAATCATTTTGACGACCTATGACGACGAGGCATATATCACCGGGGCATTCGAGGTGGGAGTTCATGGTTATTTGCTAAAGAATATATCTCATGAAGTACTGGCAGATGCAATCCGTTCGGTACACGCCGGAGAGAGTCAGCTTAGCCCTGATCTAATGGGTAAGGTTCTGCGCCAGTTTGCGGAAATGGCTCGTGTTCAAAAACAGGATTTCTCCGGTTTGACGGAGGAAGAGTTGCACCTCATCCACCTGGTCGCGGACGGAAAAAGTAATCGCGCCATTGCCAAGATTATGTTCTGGAGTGAAACGACCGTCAAACGACGTGTCCAGGAACTTTTCGAAAAATTAGGGGTTGAGAACAGGGTACAGGCAGCCGCAGAAGCAGGGAAGCGGGGATTATTGCAGGTCAAATGACCCATGTGGGTCAGAATAATGGCACTGTATCATGTAGATAGACTTATCTATTTGTGCTAGTATGAATTCGTGATAATAAGCGCGATTCGATTGGTTTTAAGTGTTCAGGTGTAATCACCCCAGGCCTTCTTTGGTCAAGGGGTGTTTTTTTCAAATATTTATCGAATTTGTGTGAGTAAATAAGGAGGCACTATGTTTGAAGATCGTTCCACTTCTCCCGATTCCATTGAAATGCTCGGCGTCGCAAAGAAACTTGATGTTGAGCTTGTTTGGGACCGGTATGCTGCACAAGTACCTCAATGCGGTTTTGGTGAAACCGGGTTGTGTTGTCGCCACTGTCTGCAGGGACCCTGTCGCATTGATCCCTTTGGCAATGGTCCGAAGGTCGGTGTGTGCGGTGCGACGGCTGACACCATCGTGGCGCGCGGCCTGGATCGCACCATCGCCGCCGGGACAGCGGCGCACTCCGGTCACGCCAAACACCTGGCACACACTCTCAAAAAACTGGCCGACGGCAAAGCGCCAGACTATGCCATTCGGGATTCAAACAAACTGCGCGCCGTCGCCCAACGACAGGGCATTGAATTGGTTGGCAAGTCCGACCTGCAGGTCGCCGGGGAACTGGCCGACCTGGCGCTGGAAGAATTTGCCGAACGAAGCACGCCGGTCGAGTGGACGATGAAAACGCTCACCGCCGGACGCCTGAAGAAATTCGGTGAGATGGGCCTCCTGCCCTACGGAATCGACTCGGTCATCTCCGAGATCATGCACCGCACCACCAACGGCGTGGACGCCGACCCGGTCAACCTGCTGCTCGGTGGTATCAAATGCGCCATCGCCGATTACGATGGTATGGCCATGGCCACCGACCTCTCCGACATCCTCTTTGGTACTCCGCAACCGACCGTCGCATCCGCCAACCTGGGTTCGTTGAAGAAGGAGGCGGTCAACATTGCCGTGCATGGACACAACCCGGTGCTTTCAGATATGGTTTGCGGTATAGCGCCACAGATGGAAGCCGAAGCCAAAAAGGCTGGCGCGAAAGAGGGGATCAACATCGTCGGTATATGCTGTACCGGCAACGAAGTCTTGATGCGGCACGGTGTCCCCATGGCAACCTCCTCCGTTTCGCAGGAACTCGCCATAATCACCGGCGCGCTGGATGCCATGGTGGTGGATTACCAATGTGTGATGCCCAGCCTTACTAAAATTGCGGAGGGCTTCCATACCCAGGTGATCACGACGATGGGTATCGCCAAGATGCCCGGCGCGACGCACATCAACTTTGAGGAGGAACACGCCGCCGAAGGCGCGCGTGAGATTATCCGCCTGGCAATCGAAGCCTTCAAGAAGCGCGATGCAGCCAAAGTCCACATTCCTGATATCCGCAACACGGCCATCGCGGGTGTCTCCGCTGAGGCGGTGATCGGAATTCTCTCCAAAGTGGATAGCGCCGATCCGCTCAAGCCCCTGATAGACAACATCGTCAACGGCAACATCGCAGGTGTCTGCCTGTTCGCCGGATGCAACAACGTCAAGATCCCGCAGGATCGCAACTTCGTTGCCATGATCAAGGAACTTGCACGGCGCGATGTTTTGATCCTGGCTACCGGCTGCGCTTCGGGCGCCTTCGCCCGACACGGTCTCATGACGCCGGATGCGACCAATAAATATGCCGGCTCCGGACTGAAAGCCGTGCTCACCGCCCTCGGTAACGCAGCGGGATTGAATGCGCCTCTGCCGCTCGTCCTGCATACCGGTTCGTGCGTGGACAACACACGCGCGGTTGCCATCGCGGTTGCCATCGCCAATAAACTTGGCGTGGATTTAGATAAACTGCCGGTCGTTGCCTCCGCGCCGGAAGCCTCCATGGAGAAAGCCGTCAGCATTGGCACGTGGGCGGTGGCGCTCGGCTTGCCAACTCACGTTGGAGTCGTTCCGCCGGTCACTGGCAGTCCGCTCGTCACCCAGGTGCTTACCCAGACAGCAAAAGACTTGCTGGGAGGCTACTTCATCGTCGAACTCGATCCGGTCAAGGCGGCGGAAAAACTCTTCGAGGCCATAAACGAACGACGCAAGGGTCTCGGCCTGGCAGAGAAAGTCGTCGCCTAGGAGGTGAATGATGAAACGCATCTTCGTTCAACCTGATCTATGCACTGCCTGTAAAACGTGCGAGATGCAATGTGCCATCGAGCATTCTCAGGCCAAGAATATCTTCGCCAGCCCAGCGGAAACGCCGCACGCGATGAACCGTGTTTTTGTCGAGGCGGCGGAGGATCGCAAAATTCCCATCTTCTGCCGTCACTGCGAGGACGCGCCCTGTGTGGCGGCCTGCATCTCCGGCGCAATGTTCCGCGATCGAACCACCGATGCGGTGATGTGCGACTGGAGCCGCTGTATCGGCTGCTGGACGTGTGTGATGGTCTGCCCGTACGGGGTGATTGGGCGCCAACTTGAACTGGGCAAGGCTGTGAAATGCGATCTGTGCCCGGAACGTGAATCCCCGGCCTGTGTTGACTCCTGCCCAACCAAAGCACTGGTCTTTAAAGATGTGGAGAAATTCAGTAAAGAAAAACGCGCCTTTTTTGCGGCTGCGATTGCAGGAGGCTAATCCGATGAGACACGTGATCATAGGTGCTTCTGCGGCAGGCATGGCAACGGCGAAAGCCATTCGCAAGCGCGACCCCAGCGCAGAGATCGTCATGCTTTCTGACGAGTCTCGCCCGCCATACTACCGTCCACTCATCCCGTATTTGATCTACAAAGAAAAAACGGGAGAGGATATCGCACGACAGGCGTGTTTGACTCCACCAAATCTCGACTTGCGTCTGGGTGTCCATGCCACGAAGCTCGATCCGAAAAACCATTTGCTGACCTTTGGGAATATTGACTCCCTCACTTATGACCGTCTGTTAATATCCACGGGTGCCAGCCCGGTCCGTCCAAATATTTCCGGACTGGATGGTCCGGGTGTGTTCACACTGCGAACCTGGGCGGATGCAGAGAGCATTGCAAAGGTTGCCAAAGATGCTAAACACGCTGTTATTCTTGGGGCAGGGCGCATTGGGATGAAATCAGCCTTCGCCCTGCGGCATCTTGGTATCGAAGTTAGCATTGTTGAACTGCTAGACCGTATCGTTCCACAGCAACTGGATGAGGAGAGCGCGGTCATCTTTGCCCATACCGTCGCTGACGCAGGGATCAAAATCAGCCTCGGTCAAACATTTAAAACTATCAATTATGAAGGCAAAAAAATCACATCCGTCACCCTCAACAATGGTGTCGAATTAAAGGCTGACTTGGTGATCGTGGGAGTCGGTGTGCGTGCTAACCTGGAGCTGGCAATATCGGGAGGGCTTCACACCCAAAAAGGTTTGTTGGTGAATGAACGACTGCAAACCAACGATGCACATATTTTCGCAGCCGGGGATGTGGTCGAGACGAGAGATATCATATCAGGGGATTCAATCGTCAGCGGTATCTGGACAAATGCTGTTGAAATGGGTCGCATTGCTGGTGATAATATGGCTGGAGGCAAATCCACGTACCAGGGTGCCTTTAGCCTGCTCAATTCCATGGAACTGGGTGGCTTACCGGTCGTATCGGTCGGTGAGGTGCAGGCTTTGCCGGGAGATGGTGTTGAAATATATACCGAACGGAAAGGCCAGACATATCGAAAATTGGTTTTTTGCGGCAACCGGCTTGTTGGTCTGATCCTTGTCGGTCAGATTGAAGGGGCGGGCATCTATCAAACACTGATCCGCGAGAAAGCGGATGTCTCTGCTTTGCGTCATGAATTGCTTGGACATAGATTCCACTACGGACATTACATTCTGTCAAAACCGGGAGTGACAGACATGTATGTCGTTGCCGGTAGAATTAGATGAATAGGGAAGCACTTAAAGCGCCACCCTCTCACACCCCAGCCTTGGTTAGAAGTCCTTTCCCGACTTATCCACATCCGTATACCCGAGGTGAATCAAAGTGATTACTTTACTCTCCTCCCGACCTTATTCTCGAGCACAAACAACATAATGCTAGCTATCGTTGTTTGCCATCACTTAATCCGAATTAATTGGAACAGATGGGAATAAGGCACTACTGTTCTCCTTCTTATAGTGGTTATTGAGAGATTTGAATCAGGTATTTGAACCAGCATAGGGAAGGGTAGTGTTAAAAAAACATAGCCTTGAGGACTATGGTTCTAATAAATTCGCGGAGAATTAATTCGATTCCCCCTTGTGTTACTCATCAAAAACCTCGGAATTATGAGTTGCAACTCAAGAATTATTAATTCGAAGAGATCATTGGTATCGCATCCATCAATTTCGTAAGGGTAAATATAATTATGAAATAAAAACTGCCTGGATTCAACAGGCTAGAGAGAAGAGATGGGGGGATTTTGTTTGGTTTAAAAAAATCATCCCGTACTCACCTCAGGGTGACAGGCAATTCCTCCAAGTTTCTCCTCTGCTCAAAGCGCAGCAATTGGAAGAATTGTTCGACACCTATTTGAGGTTTTTCGAGATCGGGCTCGGTTTGTGGGCGGAATAGGACTCGAACCTACGACCTATGCGATGTCAACGCATTGCTCTAACCAACTGAGCTACCCGCCCCGGGCAGGCACTTATTATAACGATGGCTTCCAATTTTGGCAATGGCAGAAGAATTAATCGGTGAACAAGGGCAGGTGCCCGAGCGAAATGATGTGGCTCCACTGGGCGCGCTCGCCTTCGGTCAGGATGGCGGCTTCCGCCACAACGCTGGCATGGGCTTTTTCCAAGATCAGGCGCATGCCCTGCAGGGTCGAGCCGGTGCTGATGACATCGTCCAGGATGAGCACCCGGCTATTCTGCACCAGCTGGCGGTCCTTCTCGTCCAGGATGAGCGTCTGCGGCTGACCTGTGGTGATCGAGAGGGTCTCGGCTCGCAGGGTATCGCCCATGTAGGGCTTGTAGTTCTTGCGCAGTACCACGTAGGGTTTTTGGGTCTCGACCGACAGGGCGTGGGCGATGGGTATGGACTTGGCTTCCGCCGTCACGATCAGGTCAAACTCGATCTTCGCCAGCTTTCTTGCCAGCGCGACCGCGCAAGCCTGCACCAGGGGGGTGTCCCCCAGGATGTTCAGAATGGCGATCTTGAGCCCCGGTTTGATCTCGAACAGGCGTAATTCCCGTTTTAACCCAGCGATCTCGATCGAATAGGTCTTCTGGTCAGCCATGCTTGCCTCACTTTCCCAAATTCAAGCAGAACGAGTGTATCATATTATATTTGTGAGGAATATAACAGGGCTGAGGTATAATTTTAACATGCTGCCCGAACTGCAACTCAACGACCGCGTCCGTTTGCGCAAACCGCATCCCTGCGGCTCGTTTGAATGGACAATCGTGAGATTAGGCGCGGATATTGGGCTGGAGTGCAGCACCTGCAAACATCGCGTGCTGCTGACCCGCAGAGAGTTGGCAAGGCGGTTAAAGACCCATATTCCCAAAGAAGCGCATGAAAACCAAATCTGATCGGATCACGACCAATTCAGGCACTCCGACTACACCCAAAAAGCCGCATGTCCTTTTCCTTTTTTCCGATACGGGGGGCGGACACCGGGCGGCGGCGGAAGCCATCATTGAAGCCCTGCAGCTTGAATTTGGCGATGCCCTGACCACCGAAATGGTCGATTTCCTGATCGATTATGCCCCGCCCCCGTACAACCGCCTGCCGCGCTACTATCCAGACCTGGTCAAGATCCCCGAGATGTGGGGGGTGGGTTTTGCCATCAGCGACGGCAAGCCGCAAGCGCGCATCATCACCTCCACCTTCTGGCCGATCGTGCGCCGCGCCGCCCGCCGGCTTGTACGTGAGCACCCCAACGACCTGATGGTCAGCGTCCATCCTGTTGGCACTTCCTTCGTTCTGAAAGCGCTTGGACCCAAGCGTCCGCCTTTCGTGACCGTTGTAACCGACATGGTCAGCACACATGCCCTGTGGTATGACCAGCGCGCCGACCTGACCCTGGTGCCGACCGAAATGGCGCGCCAGCGCAGTCTGGAGTACCACATGGAACCCGATAAAGTCAAGGTGGTCGGGCAGCCGGTCTCCGAGCGGGTGCGCATGCCGCGCACTGACAAACTTACCCTGCGTCGGGAGCTGGGCTGGACACTGGACAAGCCCACGGTCCTGCTGGTGGGGGGCGGGGAAGGCATGGGTCCCCTTGAAGAAACAGCCATCGCCATAGACGAATCCGGGCTGGATGTGAACCTGGTGGTCGTGTGCGGGCGGAATGCCAAGTTAAGATTCGACCTGCAGCGCCGCAATTGGGACAACCCGGCATATATCCACGGTTTTACCAGGGACCTGCCAGATTTTATGCGCGCTGCGGATATCATTGTGACCAAGGCTGGTCCCGGAACGATCGCTGAAGCACTGATTGCCGGACTGCCCATCATTCTTTATTCCAAGCTGCCCGGGCAGGAGGATGGCAACGTGCGCTTCGTGGAGGAAGTCGGTGCCGGGGTTTGGGCACCCGAGCCCCTGCAGGTGGTGCGCACGCTCACACGCTGGATCTGCCGTCCCCATGAACGCGCCCGGGTGGTGGAGAACTGCCTGCAGGCTGCGCGGCCGGATGCCTCCCGCTCCATCGCCCGCATCCTGGGGGAGCAGGTTGGCTTGAACACAACCGAATCCTCTCCGTCCACAAGTGTCGCCCCTGGCGTATAATTCCTGCATATGCCCATCTTGAATGCAAATACCACTGAAATATTCAGCCGCAGCCCCGAGCAGACCCGCCGGGTGGGCATGCGCCTGGGCGGATTGCTGCATGCGGGTGACGTGATCTGCCTGCAGGGGGAACTGGGAGCCGGCAAGACCACCCTGGTGCAGGGCCTGGCAAAGGGCTGGGGTTCGCTGGATGATGTCACCAGCCCCACCTTTATTATTGTTAACATCTACCGCCGCCCGGATGCCAGCAGCCTTTTCCATCTGGATGGTTACCGCATCGAATCCATCCGGGAAGGTGAGGAGTTGGACCTGGAAAGCATGCTCTCCCAGGGTCCGCTGGTGGTGGAATGGCCCGAAAGGATCAAAACCATCCTACCCCCTGACTCGCTTTGGGTGCAATTGACCCACCAGGCCGAGGAACACCGCACGATGTTATTCTCTGCCAGCGGATCGCGCCATTTGCAATTGCTGGGGGATTTTCGGAAGCAAGTCTTTGGAGTTGCCTGATGTTACTTGCACTGGATACTTCCACCGCCCAGACCGGTCTTGCATTGTATGATGGCATTCGCATGCACGCCGAGATGACCTGGTACAGCCAGAGGCGGCAGACCGAAGAACTGGCGCCCGCCATCCTCGAATTGCTGAGCCGGGTGGGAATGACCACGCCGCAGGTAAAAGCCATCGGGGTGGCCATCGGTCCCGGGTCTTTCACCAGCCTGCGGGTGGGGTTATCCCTGGCGAAGGGGCTGGCGATGGCCGGGCACATCCCCCTGATCGGGATCCCCACCCTGGATATCCTCGTCGCCTCAGTGCCCCTGCAGGATATCCCGCTGGCAGCAGTGTTGCAGGCTGGCAGGGGACGGCTGGCGGTGGGTTGGTATCATGCCTCCCCGCAAGGCTGGCTGTCAGATGGAGAGGCTGTGGTTCAGACAGCAGAAGAGCTTACCAATGCCATCCACTCACCCACCCTGGTGTGTGGTGAACTGGAGGAAGCCGACCGGCAGCGACTGCAGCGCAAATATAAAAATGTGCATTTGCCCACACCTGCCCGCTGTGTGCGCCGACCGGGTCTGCTGGCGGAGCTTGCCTGGCAGCGCTGGCAAAGCGGAGTCATGGATAAGGTTGCCAGTCTGGCGCCGGTCTATCTGCACGTTGCCGGGGGACCACCTGTCTGAAAATGGAAGATCCGATCCGTACCGCCACCATCCGCCGCATGACGGTTGAGGATGTACCACAGGTATATGCGCTGGATGTGCTCTCCTTCTCATTACCTTGGACGGAGCGATCCTTCCTATATGAAGTGAAGGAAAACGCCAACTCACGCAACTGGGTGGTGGAAAATATCCTTTCTGGCAGGCGGCGCCTGGTTGCCATGCTGGTCATGTGGATCATCCTGGATGAAGCCCATATCGCCACCCTGGCAGTCCACCCGGAATTCCGCCGGAAAGGCATAGCCCGCCGGCTTCTGCAGACCGCGCTGAACGATATTTATAATGAAGGAGCAAGGCGCGCCTTTTTGGAAGTTCGTGCCGGGAACCTCGCCGCCCTGCAGATGTACGGTACGCTTGGTTTTGAAGTGGTCGGACGGCGACCGCGTTATTATCACGATAATAATGAAGATGCCCTGCTGATGACCCTGGAAAATCTTCAACCATACCCGTTTCCACCCGGGAGAACACCATGAATCCTGACCAGACCCTTGCCCAGATCTCTGCTGAAGTTTCTGTTTGCGAGAACTGCGCCCTGCATTTCTCCCGGCACAAAGCGGTGCCCGGTGTGGGTCCGGCAAATTCCGAGATCATGTTCATCGGAGAAGGTCCCGGCTTTAATGAAAACGAACAGGGTCTGCCGTTCGTGGGAGCTGCCGGCAAGTTCCTGGATGAATTGCTGGCGCAGGCGGAGTTGAAGCGCCTGGAGGTCTGGATCGGAAATGTGGTAAAATGCCGCCCTCCGGATAACCGCGACCCGCTGCCCGAAGAACTGGCTGCCTGTGACCTCTATCTTGAACGGCAGATCGCGGCCATCAACCCCCGCATCATCGTCACCCTCGGGCGCTTTTCGATGGGCAAGTTCTTCCCGGATGCCCGCATCAGTGCCGTGCACGGGCAAATGCGCCGGTCTGGAGACCGGTTTATAATAGCCATGTTCCACCCGGCGGCTGCCCTGCACCAGGCGAAATTGAAACCCACCATCCTGGCGGATTTTGCACAACTGCCGTATCTGCTTGAGAAAGCCCGCAGCCTGCAAAATTCGGTTAAACCAGCGACCGAGGCTGAGAAAGACGAACCGGACGAAACCCCACAACAATTAAGTTTATTCTAAGAACAGGCGATGTATTCATGACAACTAAAGAAACATTGATCGAACGAATTAAATCCCGCCAGGCGCGCACGGCTGTGCTTGGATTGGGTTATGTCGGTCTGCCCCTGGCAGTCATCTTTGCTGAAGCCGGCTTCAATGTACTGGGTATCGACCCGGACAAGCGCAAGGTGGATTCGGTCAACCAGGGCGTCAGCTACATCCAGGATGTGCCCACAGACCAACTTGCCAGGCTGGTTAAGAGTGGTCACCTGCAGGCGAGCACGGATTTTTCCGCCCTGCAGGAGATGGAGGCGGTCAGCATCTGCGTTCCCACACCGTTGCGAAAAACAGGTGACCCGGATCTGTCCTTCATTGTATCTGCTACTGAGGAACTTGCCCGTCACATGCACGCCGGCATGGTGGTAGTACTCGAATCCTCCACCTACCCTGGCACCACCCGTGAGATCCTGCTGCCCAGGCTGGGCACAGAGAAGGGATTGCAGGTCGGGCAGGATTTCTTCCTGGCTTTTTCCCCCGAAAGAGTGGACCCCGGTCGGGAGGATTGGACGACCTATAACACTCCCAAGGTTGTAGGCGGCATCACCCGCGATTGCAGCGAGGTAGCCTCAGCCTGGTATCAACAAGCGTTGAAAACAGTTTTCACGGTCTCAACCGCAGAAGCGGCAGAGATGGCAAAATTGCTCGAGAACACCTTCCGCATGATCAACATTGGGCTGGTCAATGAGCTTGCCATCATGTGCGAGCGCCTGGGTGTGGATGTCTGGGAAGTGATCGAAGCGGCTGCCACCAAACCCTTCGGTTTCATGAAGTTCACACCCGGTCCTGGACTCGGCGGGCACTGCATCCCGATCGATCCGCTCTACCTTTCCTGGAAGATGAAAGCCCTGAATTACAATGCCCGCTTCATTGAGCTGGCTTCCGAGATAAACACCAACATGCCGCGTTACACCGTCAACCGGGTCATGGATTTCCTGAACGACCATGGAAAAGCCCTGCGCGGCTGCACCTGCCTGGTGCTGGGAGCTGCCTACAAACCGAACATCGATGACATCCGTGAATCCCCGGCGCTGGACGTGATCGGTCTTCTCAAGAACAAAGGTGCAATCGTCACTTATCACGATCCATACATTCCCAGCCTGCTCACCCATGCAGATGAAAAAATGGAGAGCGTACCCGACCTGATGGCGGCTGTCCGGGCAGTGGATTGTGTCATCATCATAACCAATCACAAGGACTACGATTACCCATCCATTGTCGCATCGGCAAACCTGATCTTTGACAGCCGCAACGCACTGGGCAACCTCGGCAAAGACAACCCCAAAGTGGCGAGACTTTAATGGCAAATTACCTGGTGACCGGCGCTGCCGGTTTCATCGGCTGGCGTGTTACAGAAATGCTTATAAGGCAGGGTGACACGGTCACCGGTGTCGATAACATGAACGACGCCTACGACGTGCGCATGAAGGAATACCGCCTGCGTCGCCTGCAGGCATTGCCCGGTTTCACCTTCCATAAGCAGGATATATCCGAGCGCGCCGTGCTGGAGCTTTTCAAAGTACAGCCCTTTGACGCGGTCATCAACCTGGCAGCACGCGCCGGGGTGCGCAGCAGCACCGAAAACCCATGGGTCTTCGTGGAAACCAATGTGATCGGCACACTGAACATGCTCGAGTTGTGCCGGCATAATAAGATCCGCAAGTTCATCATGGCTTCCACCTCCAGCATTTACGGCGCCGACCCGGCATATCCCACGCCCGAAGAGGCAGACAGCGACCATCCTCTCCAGCCGTATGCCGCCAGCAAGAAAGGGGCTGAAGCCCTGGCGCACAGTTATCATTTTCTATATGACCTGGATGTGACCGTTCTGCGATATTTCACTGTTTATGGACCAGCCGGGCGACCGGACCTGGCGCTCTTCCGGTTCACCCAGTGGATCAGTGAAGACCGCCCGGTGCACATTTATGGCAATGGCGGGCAATCGCGCGGCTTCACCTACCTGGATGACATTGCTCGCGGGACGATCGCAGCCATCCCATTGGCAGGTTACGAGATCATCAACCTGGGTGGGCACGAGGTCATCAGCATCAATGACCTAGTTCGCCTGCTCGAAAGAACCATCGGCAGGAAAGCTCGGCTGGAGTACCACCCCCCCAACCAGGCGGATATGCGCTCCAACTGGGCGGATGTAAGCAAAGCCAGGCATATGTTGAACTGGCAACCCCAGGTGTCCCTGCAGGAGGGCGTGCGCCTCCTGGTGGATTGGTACAATTCCGAGCGTACCTGGGTAAGTGAGGTGCTTACCCCGTGACCGTATTGCAAAAGGTCAAAACTTTCTGGGCGAACAACCCGATCCTGGGCAAACTGGCTCGAAATTTCAGCTACCTGTTCAGCAGCAATATGATAAGTGCTGCGCTCAGCATGCTGCAGGGCATTTTCTCCGCCCGCATGCTGGGAGTGAGCGGTTTTGGCACGCTGGGGGTCATCACCATTTTTGTGACGGTCATCAATAAGATCACCTCATTTCGGATGGGGGAGCTGGTCATCAAGTACGTTGGTGAGTTCCATGAGAACCGGGACACCCGGCGGGCATCTGCCGTATTTAAGGCGGCAGCCATGACCGAGCTGGTTGCCTCCATCCTCGCCTTTGGGTTGGTCTGGCTTTTGGCACCCATCGGTGCACGCTACTTCGCCCATGATGTTAACCTGGCAGGCTGGTTTGTGGTCTATGGCGGCATCATCCTGGCCAACCTGATCGCTGAAAGTTCCACCGCTCTGCTGCAATTCTTCGATCGGTTCCGCCTTATGGCAGAACTGAATGTAATGCAGAGTGTGGTCACACTGGCTCTAATCATGCTGGCGTGGTGGCAGAACGCTGGACTTCTGGGCGTCTTGCTGGCATACCTAGCTGGCAAGACCATCAGCGCTATCGGGCTGAGCATTACCGCCCTGTTGGAAGCCTCGCGCCGCTGGGGAAGGGATTGGTGGAAAGCACCCCTGCGATCGCTGCAACCGCACACCAGGGAGCTGGTGCGCTTCGCAATCAGTACCAACCTGAGCGGCTCGCTCAGCCTTATCAGCCGCGACAGCGGCATTTTATGGGTGTCCTATTTCTCCAACCCGACCCAGGCCGGCTATTACAAGCTCGCCATGGCGCTGGCAAATTACATCCAATTGCCCTTGGCACCCATGCCGCAGGCTACTTATCCCGAGTTGTCGCGTGCCGTGGCACGCAAGAAATGGAATGACTTCCGCTATCTCATTCGCAACGGTACGCTGTTAGCAGGGGCATATTCCGGAGTGGTGGCGGTCGGTCTGATCCTGTTCGGTCAACCCCTGATCACTCTGGTGTACACGGCAGCCTACCTGCCGACCTATGCCGGGCTGGTCATCATGCTGGTCGGGATCGTGTACAGCAATTCACTCTACTGGTCACGCTCCGCCCTGCTTTCGCTCGGTCTGGCAGATTATGCCACCCGCGTGAATTTCCTGGTGACGCTGATCAGTGTGATCGGGTTGGTTACCCTGCTTCCCAAGTTCGGTTTCATCGGGAGTGCCATTGTGTTGACTGTTGGTAATCTGTTGGGTAATTCTCTGGTGGTGTTAAAAGCCCGCCATGAATTGCATCACCAGGAAAAACTCTTCCCGTTGTCTGTTCAGGAACCAGCCTGATGGCGAATGGACTCAGAATTGGCATGCTGGTGGATACTTACCTGCCGGTCATCGGCGGGGCTGAGATCCATGTCCTTGAGCTCAGCCGCGCATTGCGGAATGCCGGGCACACGCCCCTGGTCTGCACAGCGACAGGCTCGCAGGCAGACCCTGCCAGTGGGGAATTCCCCGTCACGCGCCTGCCAACCCTGCGCTATGGAGGCTGGAGCAGCTGGTTGCGATTGCTATTCGCCCTGCCGCGCCTGATCCGCTTTCTACGGGGGGTGGACATCATCCATTGCCATTACACCTTTTACATGTCCATGCTGTGCTGCGGGCTGGGTCGCCTGCTTGGCAAGCGCAGTGCGGTCACTCTGCATGGGTTGGGTACGCTTGATTCGTCGGTGGGCAGGTCCGCCATGATGCGTTTCTTTCGACGGGCTTCCCTGCGCTGGGCGGATGTCATCATTGCCACCAGTGACGAGATGAAAGCAGTGGCGCAGCGCTTTGTGAGGGGAGAAAAGATCGTCGTCATCTCCAATGGGGTGGACACCGCCTATTTCACGCCAAAACCCAAGGTGGATAATTTAGAATTAGTCATCCTGACCATGCGCCGGCTGGCACCCAAGAATGGCGTCCAGTACCTGGTGGAAGCAGCCCCGGCGGTCGTGGCGGCTTTGCCCCAGGCTCGTTTTTGGGTGGCAGGTGAGGGCAAACTGGAGACTGCCATCCGCAAGCGCGTGGTAGAGCTGGGTTTGGAGCAATATTTCCGATTTATTGGCATTGTTCCTCATGCTGAGACTGCGGCATATTACCAGCAGTCGGATGTGGTCGTCTTCCCATCCAGTGCTGAATCCACCAGCCTGGCATGCCTGGAAGCCATGGCGATGGGAAAAGCCATCGTTGCCAGCAACCTGACCGCCTACCAGGATATGCTCGGAGACGGAGAACGCGGCTTGCTGGTCAGACTGTTTGATCGGACAGATTCGGACTACAACGCTCCTCCAACCCTGCCTCGCGCGCGCATCCAGGCTCTGGCGGATGCCATCCTGAAACTGGCTGGCGACCTTGCCTTAAGGAAGGCATTGGGCAGCCGGGCGCGATCTTTTGTTGTTGAAAATTATGATTGGTCGCGCATTGCCGACCAGACTGTGCGTGCATACCGGTTGATTAATCCTTATAATAAGGATTAATGAAAGTCTATTTGATCCCTTTTCTTGGTTTTTTATCCATGATGCTCTCATGAAGATCATCTATATATCCGCCGGGATCATCCCTTCTGAACGTGCCAACACCATCCAGGTCATGAAGGTCTGCCAGGCTTTTGCGCAGTTGGGTCAATCCGTCACCCTACTGGTACCCGCCACGGGCGGAGAAAGACCCGGTTGGGATGAGCTGGCTGAGCATTATGGGCTCAAGACTCGTTTCGACATCCAGTATGTGCCTGTGAAGCGTGTATTTAAAAAGCGTGACTTCCCCTGGCAGGCACTGCGGATCAGCCGTCGGCTGGGTGGGGAGTTGATCTATGCCCGCTCCACTCCATCTGCTGTCCTGGGTCTCATCCTGCGCCTTCCGGTCGTACTTGAAATGCACCAGATGCCGACCGGCACCTTTGGGCGGATCTGGTTCCGCTTGTTCCTCAGGCTGAAAGGTCGCAAAAAGTTGGTTCCGATCACCCGGGCACTTACCCGTGCCCTGGATAAACGGTATTCCCTTAACCTGGGGGAAGACCAGATCATCGTTGCGCCTTCCGGGGTGGACCTGGATCGCTTTGCTGACCTGCCAGACACAATCACAGCCCGGAGCCAGCTCAATCTGCATGAAGGGCGGACGGTCGTTTGCACCGGTCACCTGTATGCCGGGCGCGGGCTGGACCTGGTCATGAACCTTGCCAGGCGCATGCCGGAAATGAATTTTGTTTGGGTGGGGGGTGGCAGCAGAGACGTGGAAGAGGGCAGGAGCCAGGTGGTGAAAGCGGGTTTACAGAATTTGAACCTGGTCGGCTTTGTCATCAACAGTAGACTGCCCATTTACCAGGCAGCTGCGGATGCACTGCTGATCCCCTATGCCGCCGGGTTCACCAACTCGGGCGGAGAGGATATATCCACGGTCAGCAGCCCGATGAAGATCTTTGAATACATGGCAAGCGGACGGGTCATCCTTAGCAGTGACCTGCCGGTGTTGCATGAAGTGTTGAATGAAAAAAATGCCATTTTTTGTCCACCGGATGAACCGGATGCATGGGAGCTGGCTTTGCGCCATCTGCAACTGGAGCCACAATTTGGAAGACAGTTGGCTGACCAGGCGCGCCTGGATGCGGAAAAATATTCCTGGATCGAGCGCTCGCGTCTGATCCTGGCTGGATTCATGGATGGGGCTGCATGATAAAGGTTCGCTGGCTTGAGTGGGTCACCTGCCTGCTGGCAGGCATGGCGCTGGGGGCACTGCTGGCGACCCTGGATGGGCGGGGTCAGTGGTGGCATGGCTGGCTGGCATTCAGCCTGCTTTCCATCCTGGCATGGGTTGTTCTGCTGGCAACCTGGCGTTGGATGGGTTCCAGCCGCGTGCTGGGGCTGTTGTTGCTGCTGGTATTCGCGTCCAGACTGGCATTAGGCGTTGGACTGTCTTTTACCTTACCGGTCAGCGGGTATGATACCCCGGTGCAGAAGGCCGGCTATAACTCGGTGGATGCGTACGATCGCGATATGCAATCCTGGGAACTGGCAATCAGCGAGCGGTCACTCTGGGCTGCATTCGACAAGGGCTACGCTGTTGACCAGTATGGCGGGCTGGAGGCACTCAGTGCCCTGTTGTTCCGCGCTCTCAGTGCGGATGCCCATCGCCCGTGGCTGATCATCCTGCTCTCAGCGCTTGCCTCCGCCCTGGGGTTGGCTTTCTTCTGGCAGGCAGCCCGCTCAGCCTGGGATGATAAGATCGCCAGCCTGGCTGCCTGGGGGATGGCACTTTACCCCGAAAGCATCTGGCTGGGTGCTTCCCAGATGCGCGAGCCCTTCCTGCTGTTGTTCATTGCTGTGGTTTTTTTTGGGGTGGTCAGATGGCAGGTAAACCTGGATCGCCACGGCTGGTTGCCGATCACGCTCGGTCTGGCAGGCATGCTGTTCTTCTCACCGGGCATCGCCATTTTTACCATACTTTTATTGGCTGGTTGGGTAATTCTGCGCAGGAAGCACATCCGCTTGCCTTGGAAAGGCATCGGGCTGGTGGTAGGAGTGCTCATCCTGGCATTCCTTCTTTTGTGGGTGGCACTTCGCCGCGGCACTTTCTCCGGTGCGCCATTTTTTGTAACATTGGTGGGCTGGTTCAAGTATTCGATGGCATGGGACATCTACCAACTGGAGCGAGATTCGGGCATGATCCAACACCTGTTCCGCAATGTGCTCAGCCCGCAATTGAAACTGCCATTCATTTTTGTTTACGGTTTGCTGCAACCGGTACTGCCGGCTGCATTGTTTGATCCCTCCACCTGGCTCTGGCAGACGGTGGGCATCCTGCGCAGCCTGGGCTGGTATTTGATCCTGCCTCTGCTCGTCTTTAACCTGATCGCCATCCTGCGTTCAGAGACCGGCGCGGGCAGGTCTGCCTGGTTGTGGATGTTCGTCATCAACTGGGTTTGGATCGCCATCTCTGTCCTGCGGGCGGGTGGTGACCAGTGGGATAACCCGCGCTACCGGCTCATCTTCCTGGGTTTTCAAACCGCGCTGGCTGCTAAAGCCTGGCTGTACTACCGCGCCAGCCAAGACCGCTGGTTGGGGCGCATCCTGCTGATCGAGCTGGTCTTCACCCTACTTTTCGTGGACTGGTACGCCTCCCGCTTTTTCCCTGGATTCCCGGCGCTGTCTTTCATGCTTACCATGCTTGCCATTGTGTCCATATCGGTGATCATAGTAGTAGTGGGATTATGGCAGGATCGGCGTAAAAGCGACATGACATAATTCTGGCAAAATCACTTTAATATCTGGATCAGATTGCTGTAATCATCCGTCCATAAACGGATATCTGTGCTGTATCCAACCAGGCGGTCCAACCTGCCTGCCAGTGCAGGCGATTGAAACAGATCAGGGTTTCGAGTCAGCAGGACCCAGATTGATTTAAAAGCAGCTGGATCATCCTCATTGGCACTATTCTGGATCAAGGCGATATCCATGTTGTAGTATTGCGCCAACCGCCAAAAGACCGGACGCAGGTCAAGATGCTCGTTGCTGATATGCGCCGCGATCAAACCATCCGGAGCCAGGTTCTTCAGGTAAATATCGAATGCCTCCCTGTTTAACAGGTGCACAGGTATGGAATCACTGTTAAAAGTGTCCAATACCAGAATATCAAAATTATTATTTAACCCGGTATTCAATTCCCTTTCAAGGGAAATACGTGCATCACCGAGCACAATAGCAATATCTGCAGGGCTATCCTTGATATAAGAAAAAAAACCTCCCTTTCCGTTTGCCAGGTCAACCATGACCGGGTTGATTTCGTAGAAACGATACATATCACCGGTCTGACCATAGGACGCCAGGGTACCGATTCCCAACCCCAACACTCCAACACGAAGTCCTGCCCCATAATGGGGATTGTTCAGGATAGCCAACCCCACTCCGCTGCTTTTGCTGAAATAACTGGTCGGGGTATCCCGCAGATCAGACTTCAGGAACTGGATGCCGTGAATGGTCGAGCCGTGAACCAGTACATTGGCTAGCTCATGGTTCGCTTCGAACTCCATCTGTCTGACTCGAACAACACCGTAAAAATTCCTGGTAATGTATAAATTTCCAGTTGTTGAATGGATGATGTTATAGACCATAAATACGGTGACTATGGTCGCCATCACCCCGACCAGGGTGTTCTTGATGAAAGCAGATCGTGTGCCTGTGGGCAGGTACGATAAGATCGCCAACAAGATCCAAACGAATGCAAAACCGATATAAAGCTCCCAGTATCCTTTGAAAATGATCGGGGCGATCAGGCTCACAATGAAGCCGCCGATGGCTCCCCCGATGGATACCATCAGGTAAAATTGGGTCAACTGTGAAGCTTTAGGACGCATGGCATATAACTCACCATGGCAGATCATGGCTGCGGCAAATAACAGGAAGTTATAGACAACGATCTGTACGATGATATTCGTTAAGGGGCGGAAGAAAAGAAAGAACCAGCCGATTGTCCCGAGGGTCAAGAGTAGAGTATAGATCCTGCGGTGATACCAGTGTTTGCTTGAGAATGCCAGGGCAAAGCTCAGCAGGTAGATGGTCAATGGCAACACCCACAGGAATGGGATCACTGCCACTTCCTGGGTGATCTGGTTGGTCACCGCCAGCAGTAAGAGGGATGCACTGGCACTCAATAAAACCCAGAGAGTCTGAAAACCTTTTTTGGGTTTCCCCTCGGCACCTTCAAGGCTTTTTTCGGTTAAGACCGGGGTTTGCCTCCCGCGCAGGCTTAAAATTGCATTCCAGCCGGCGATGAGAACAAATAAAAGGTAACCTCCAGTCCACAACCATCCCTGCCGGTTTAATATCAACAGCGACTCGATCAGGAGCGGGTAGGTCAACAATCCCAGCATGGATCCAATATTGGAGAGGGCATACAACCAGTAGGGGGATCGCCCCGGATTTTTATTGCTGAACCAGGCTTGCATCAACGGACTGGTAGTGGAAAGGATAAAGAATGGAAGCCCGACGCTGATCAACAACAGGAAGAGGATATAAAGCACCGGTGATGTGATATGAAGGGGTTTCAAGCTCGCAGACGGGGTGATGGGTGAGGGCCAGGTTAGCGCCAGGAAGACCAGCAGGATGACCGATGATCCCAACAAGACCAGGTAGGTGAAGGTTTGCTTTTTATTTCGGATCAACCAATTTGCATAGGCATATCCGCCAGTTAGCAGGATCTCAAAAAAGAACATCGCAGTTGACCAGACCGCAGGTGTGCCGCCAAACCAGGGCAGCAGGGTTTTAGATATGATGGGTTGGATCTGAAAAAGGAGGAACGCTGAAAGGAATATGCAAAAGGCGAAGTTGATCATATATCCATCCTGGTTGTTCGATTTATTTTTATGATTCTATCATCAAGCATCATTGTGTATTATCGAAAATTCATCATGGAGACTATCTAACCCTAAACATTAACAGAACCATTTTGTAGGTTTTTTTATGTAAAGTAGTGAACACTGATCGTCCTCACTCGGTCAAAAAGTGTTACGAATGGTTTCTTAATGCCATAATCTGGTCACATTCTCTAAATAATACTCTGATGTTAAAATTAATCCGCTTGACGCACTGCGAAAAGCCTTTATAATTCAATAACTGAATTATGGAAGATGATGCCTGCCTCATACTTAGATTTCACATGGAGAAAACATGCCCACTGCATTGATCACAGGAATCACAGGTCAGGATGGTTCCTACCTGGCGGACCTGCTGCTGGGAAAGGGTTACATGGTCATCGGCATGGTGCGCCGCACCAGCACGGTGACTTTCGAACGCATTGCCCACATCCAGGATGACATCACCATCGTTCAAGGTGACTTGCACGACCAATCCTCGCTTGTCTCTCTGTTGGAAGACTACCAGCCGGATGAGGTCTACAACCTGGCAGCCCAATCCTTCGTGCCGGTCTCCTGGAGCCAGGCGGTGTTGACCGGTGAGGTCACTGCCTTGGGTGTGACCCGCCTGCTCGAAACCATCCGCTCGGTCAACCCGAAGATCAAGTTCTACCAAGCCTCCAGCAGCGAGATGTTCGGGAAAGTAGTGGAGGTCCCTCAAAATGAGAAAACTCCCTTCTACCCGCGCAGCCCGTATGGGGTTGCCAAGGTTTACGGGCACTGGATCACGGTCAATTATCGAGAATCCTACAACATCTTTGCCGTGTCTGGGATTCTCTTCAACCATGAAAGCCCGCGGCGCGGTCTTGAATTCGTCACCCGCAAGATCACGGATGGCGTGGCGCGCATCAAGCTCGGTCTGGGCAAGGAACTGCGCCTGGGCAACCTGGATGCACACCGGGACTGGGGTTTTGCCGGCGATTACGTGGAAGCCATGTGGATGATGCTCCAGCAGGAGAAACCAGCCGATTATGTGATCGGCACAGGGGAAAGCCACTCTGTGCGCGAATTCTGCCAGGTGGCATTCAGTTATGCCGGTCTCAATTATGAAGATCATGTTGTCCAGGACACCCGCTTCTACCGACCGGCGGAGGTTGACCTGCTCATTTCGGATCCTTCCCTGGCGGCGCGTGTTTTGGGCTGGAAACCACAGGTCAGCTTCAAACAGTTGGCTGAAATGATGGTTGACGCTGATCTTAAGCGCCTGCGAAACACGGTAAATTAACCACTGAGGCCACATGCGCACAACAGGACTGTGGCAGCTAGCCTTCAAACCCGGTTCACGCCTGGTTGGCGTTCTGGCGTGGTTGGGAGGCTGCATATATGCCCTGCAATCCATCCTGTATGCCAACCGTTTGACCTCCATGCTGGACGAGGGTGCCTACCTGTATAAAGGTTACCTTTTCGCCAGTGGAATTTACAAGCCCTTCCAGGATTTTGGACCCTGGACAAACAAAGCTCCATTTGCCTTCCTGATCCCCGGTCTTTTTCAAAACATATACGGTACCGGCTTGCGCTCCGGGCGCTGGGTGGCGGTTCTCATCGGCTTGCTGACATTGCTCGGTCTGTGGTTGACAGTACGCTGGTTGGGTGGTGCCTGGTGGGCTGCTGCTATGGTCTGGGCGCTGGCATTAAATCCTTTTGCTATAAAAATCTACAGCCTGGCGATCTCACAGGGGCTGGTGGCATGCCTGCTGGTCTGGACACTGGCGTTCAGTCTGGGGGAACAACGCCGTACCTGGCAATTAGTGCTGAGTACACTCCTGGCGGTCGTGCTGGTCTTCACTCGCCAGAACATGGTGCTGGTTCTGCCATTGCTCGTGCTGTACATCTTCTGGCAGCATGGCTGGAAGAAGGGCTGGTTATCCCTGTCGGTTGGGCTGGCTGCTTTTCTGCTGGTGCACCTGCTCTTCTGGCCCAACATCCTGCAGATCTGGCTGCCCTGGCTGCCTGCCCGCTTCACCCCTTTCCTGGATTTTCTGCGCCTGAAGGACATGGGATTACCTTTCCGGATGGAGGCAGTCAAACCCATGGCACGCCTGCTGGCATTCCTGCAGGCTTTTCGCTACAATTACATGGTGATGGTGGGATTGCTGCTGACACTTGTCTTGTGGCCAGCGCGCATTGCCTGGAAATCTGCCTTCCACAGGCGCACGGCAATCTTCCTGACCCTCCTTCTGGTTGGACTGCTGGTCATGCATGCCTGGGCGGCGTTATGGAAGGATTACTGCAATTATTGCTTTTCCCCGTATGTCGGTTTCTTTGGTGTCATCACCCCGCTCCTGCTGGCAGTTACGGCGGGTTCATGGCAGAAAAGACCCGCTTTCCTGCGCCAGTCCTCCATCCTGCTGCTGGTGCTGGTTGTTTTCACCGGCATCGGCTACTCTTCTTTCGAAGAGACCGGTTATGGACTGCGCACGGCTTTCATGAATATTTTGAAGATCCAGCTGCCGCGCACCAAGGACTTCTTCAAGACATTCCGCTTTCAAGCGGGAACGGTCACCCTGGAAGGATTTATAGAGAACAAGTTTGGTCTGGTCATCGATCCTTTCAACGGCATTGAATTCTACCGGCGCATTTTGCCAACTGTCGCTGGTTTCTTGACAGGACTTCTTTTCCTTTTTCTTCTGGTCCTGATTTTCAGAGCATTCCGCAAGCACCACCCGTTGCAGTTTACGTTTGGAGCGGTGGTGATGATCACATTTGTCCTGCTGGGCAGCCTGCTGGCACCCCTGCGCGTTCTGGGAGGGGGAACCTTCCAGTATGATTGCAGCCAGGACAGCCTGACCGCCTATGAACGAACCGGTCAGCGTTTGGCGCAACTTATCCCGCCTGGCAGCCAGGTCTACTGGGATGTGACCTCCTCCGCCACATCCCTGCTGTTATACATGTCCGGAATTCGGCTGCACCCCCAGCAGATCAACGGTGTGTATGCCTACCATGTTGGCGGGGATACCCAGGAATTATTACGCATCGGCCAATGGAATGACCAGGCTGCCTCCCTCTGGCTCCAGCAGGCGGATGTCATCGTCGTTGATGTAACTGCCCTCGCCACCGGCTGGCAGAAAGTGGTATCCTCGGGCTGGCAGAAGGTCAATGTGCCCAACCCGGTGGCTGGCTGCAACGGTGATCCGGATCTGATGATATATCGGAAGGTGCCATGAATCTATCCCTGGTTATCCCGGTCTATAACGAAGCGCAAAATTTACCCGACCTGGCGGATGCCATCCATGCCGCCCTGGCAGATTATCCTTCCGATTGGGAGGTCATTTTCGTGGATGACGGCAGCCGGGATGACAGCCTGGCTGTCCTTAAGCACCTGGTTGCTGGAGACTCTTTGCATTTTCGCATCGTCAGCTTTCGGCGCAATTTCGGGCAGACTGCCGCCATCGCCGCCGGCATTGATCATTCCACAGGTGAAATGGTGGTTCTGCTGGACGCCGACTTGCAAAATGACCCGGCGGACATTTTGAAGATGATCGGCAAGTTGAATGAAGGTTATGATGTGGTCAGCGGCTACCGCAAGGATCGCAAGGATACCTTCCTGACTCGCACCATCCCCTCCCGACTTGCCAATGCACTCATCTCCCGGGTGACCGGTGTTCACCTGCATGACTATGGCTGTACGCTCAAAGCTTACCGCCGCGAGGTGCTCGACAACATCCGTTTGTATGGCGAAATGCACCGTTTCATCCCGGTCTATGCCCACGCCATCGGCGCCCGGATCACCGAATTGCAGGTTCAGCATCATCCCCGCAAGTATGGCAAGACGAGTTATGGTCTCGAACGCACACTCAAGGTCATCCTCGACTTGCTGACCGTCAAGTTCCTGCTCTCATACGCCGCCAAGCCCATCTACCTGTTCGGGGGTGCCGGTGCCAGCCTGATAGTACTCAGCGTCATCACGTTGTTGGTCCTGCTTGTGCGTCGAATCTTCTTCGCCATCTCTGTCCTGGCTTCGCCCTTTTTCCAGATGAGCGTCATGTTCTTCATCCTGGGCTTTCAGTCGATCCTGATGGGTCTGATCGCGGAGCTGCTGGTGCGCACCTACCATGAATCACAGCACAAACCGACCTACACCGTCCGCGAAACGGTTAATTTCATTCCCGATGACCATAATCTTGCCGGGAAGCAGGTTTGATGCCCGGCTGGCTGTCATTTCCTGATCGTAGTACTCACAATATAAGATGGAGCAGGTGGTCATGAAGATCCTGCTCCTCAACAGCGAATTTCCTCCAATCGGCGGAGGCGCAGGCGGAGCAAGTGCCAACCTGGCTCGAGAACTGGTGCGGCAGGGGCATGAAGTGCTGGTGCTTACCACGCGTTTCGCCCGCCTGCCGAAGTACGAGACCTGGCAGGGGGTGCGCATCGTCCGGGTGTCTGCCCTGCGCCGCCGGCAGGATCGTTCCGGACCGCTCGAGCAGATCAGTTTCACCCTGGCAGGCGCGCTGGCTGTCGGTCCCATCCTGAAAACTTTCCCGGCACAGGTCGTTGTGGCTTTTTTTGGTGTTCCCAGCGGACCGATAGCCTGGATGCTGAATAAACAAATAGATCTGCCTTACCTGGTCTCCTTGCGCGGGGGGGATGTGCCCGGTTTTCGTCCCTATGATTTTGGTATCTATCACCGCCTGGTTGCACCCTTTCTGCGGATCATCTGGCGGGATGCCGGTCTCCTGGTGGCAAACAGCCGCGGTCTGCGTGAGCTGGCATTGAAATTCGAGCCTTCCGCCTGGATCGAGATCATCCCCAACGGGGTTGACCTTCAGGCTTTTGTGCCCCTTGAACGATCCTGGTCACCGGCACACCTGCTTTCCGCCGGTCGGTTGGTGCATCAAAAAGGATTCGACCTGGCGGCGCGTGCTCTGGCGAATCTCAGGCAGCTCGATTGGAAGTGGACCATCGCCGGGGATGGCAATTATCGCCTGGAATTTGAGAAACTGTGCCGGGAGCTGGACATTGCCGAACGCGTCCACCTGCGTGGCTGGGTGAGCAAAGAACAGATGACCGGACTCTACCAACACGCCAACCTGTTCGTATTTCCTTCCCGGCATGAAGGCATGCCCAATGCAGTCCTGGAAGCCATGGCTTGTGGACTGCCGGTGGTGGTAACGAACATCCCGGGTAATGAAGAACTGGTGCTACCCGGTGAAACGGGTCTGCTTTGTGCGGCTGATTCGGTCCCGGACCTGCAAACTGCCCTGGGACAGTTGATCCCGGATGCACAGCGCCGGCAGGCGATGGGTGCGGCGGGACGTGCACGCGTGGAGGCACACTATTCCTGGGCCGGAGTGGCTGAAAGCTACAGCCGCCAGCTGGCAAGGTTGCTGGAGGCGAGCTGATGTGCGGCATCTGTGGGCAGGTCTTTGCGGATACCCGTCCCGGTGAGCGGGTTGTGCTCGAGCGCATGAATGCCGCCCTTGTGCATCGCGGACCGGATTCAGATGGTTTTTACCTGTCCCCCGGGGTCGGGTTCGCCATGCGCCGGCTGGCGGTCATTGACCTTGCCAGCGGGGACCAGCCCATATCGAATGAGGACGGCAGCCTGTGGATCGTCTTCAACGGGGAGATCTTCAATTTTCCCGAATTAATGGAAGAGCTGGGTGCCAAGGGGCACACATTTAAAACCCGTTCGGACACAGAATGCATCCTTCATCTGTACGAAGAACATGGAGATGACTGCCTGCAATACCTGAACGGGCAGTTCGCCTTGGCGTTGTGGGATGCCCCCCGCCAGAGACTGCTGCTGGCTCGCGACCGCCTGGGTGAAAAGCCTTTGTATTATGCGCAGGTGGGGGATAGCCTGGTTTTCAGCTCCGAACTGCCAGCCCTGCTGCACGGTCTACCGCATGCTCCAGTCCTGGACCTGACCGCCATCGACCTGTATTTGAGCCTGCAGTACATCCCCGATCCCTTGAGCGTCTATCAGGGTGTCTGTAAATTGCCGGCTGCGCATAGTCTTATTTGGCAGAAAGGCAGGCTTGAAGTCAGGCGGTATTGGCAGTTGGAGTATGCCCCCAAGTGGGCTGGAGAGATCACAGGGTTGGAGGAGATCCTGCGGGAAAAGTTGACCCAGGCAGTTCGCCGACGCATGCTGGCGGATGTGCCCCTGGGTGCACATCTTTCCGGCGGCATCGATTCGAGCATCATAGTGGCGCTTATGGCGGGGATAAGTTCCCATCCCGTCGAGACCTTTACGGTCGGATTCGAGGAACAATCCTTCTCCGAGCTGCCCTATGCCCGCGCTGTGGCAGAACGCTATGCCACCCACCATCATGAATTCATTCTCAGCCATGGGGACATCCCTGCCACTTTGCGGGAGTTGTCGCTCCAATTTGGGGAGCCGTTCGCAGATAGTTCCGCCCTGCCACTCCTTCTGTTATCCCGGATTACCCGCCCGCATGTCACGGTGGCATTGAACGGGGATGGAGGCGATGATATCTTTGCCGGTTACCAGCGCCATGCCCTGGATGAATGGGCGGATGCCTACCTGCACCTGCCTGGACTGATCACCAAAAAGCTGGTCCCTGCCCTGGCGCACTATTTACCCGATCAATCCGACCGCCCGGTGGGAAGCAGTTTCCAGAACGGGGTGCACCGCCTTGAACAACTGACGCAGATCGACAGGCGTGCCAGCATCCTGCGCTGGGGTTCCTTTTTCTCACCTGATCAGCGTCGGGAACTCTGGCAGGCGCAGTTATGGCAGGAACGCCAGGCGTATAATGCTGAGGAGTGGTTGATCGAGCGTTATGAAGCCCTGCCCAACAGAAACCGGCTTGACCGTACTCTGCATACCGACCTGGAAACCTATCTGCCTGGCGACCTGCTGGTCAAATCCGACCGCATGACCATGGCTGCCTCGCTGGAAGGGCGATCACCTTTTCTTGACCACGAGCTGGTCGAATGGGTCGCCCGGTTACCCGTAAAGTACAAATTGAATGGAATGCAGGGCAAATATCTGCTCAGACGTGCCTTCGCCAGGTACCTGCCCAAAGCTGTCCTTCGGCACCGTAAACAGGGTTTTGGCATCCCGCTGGGAGCCTGGTTTCGTGGTCCCCTGGCTGACTGGAGCAATGGAATTCTGCTGGATGCAGACCGCAAATTGCTTTCATATTTCAAATCTGATGCAATCGGTCGCTTGCTGGATGA
>Ga0315286_10000387_pt1 | contig 36331 bp, 39 predicted proteins | sample YL17G10_0_MG_FD_205038 | JGI IMG/M metagenome (GOLD analysis project Ga0315286, IMG submission 205038) | Sediment microbial communities from Yellowstone Lake, YNP, Wyoming, USA - YL17G10_0 | ecosystem: Environmental > Aquatic > Freshwater > Lake > Sediment | place: USA: Wyoming | collected...
ATTTAAAGAGAAGTATCTTTTGCAGATTATTTTTGGTATTATAATAATAGTGGGCGCAGTAGTCGCTTTTATATTCTGGAGAATTGTATGGCCAAGATTATCTCTCAAAAAATGAACAGAAAATTTTTATTCTTTTTTATTCTTTTTTCATTTTTCTTTTTGGGGGCAGAAGCTAAAGCTGCCACGCTTTCTGTCGGCCCTTCCGCCGGCGCCTTCACAGTTGACAGCACCTTTAATGTTTCCGTATTCTTAAACACCGAAGGGCAATCAATCAATGCTCTGGAAGCTTCCCTCGTTTTTCCCCAAGATAGACTTCATGTTGTATCTCCTTCTACCGGCCAATCCATTATCAGCGTCTGGACTGCTCAGCCAAGGTTTAATAATCAAACAGGCAGAATTGATCTCCAGGGAGGAATTCCCGGAGGCATCAATGTAAGTAATGGTTTGATAACAACGATTGTATTCCGAGTAAAATCTGTAGGGGTCTCGACTCTGAAATTCCTGGATAACTCAAAAGTACTTTTAAATGACGGGAAAGGGACTGATGCCTTGGAACAAAAAATAAATGGGGTTTACCAGTTAATTTTGCCGCCGCCAGCCGGCCCATTGGTCGCTTCAGAAACTCATCCCGATCAATCAATATGGTATTCCAATACTCATGTGGCATTGCAATGGGCTTCTGATGTTGAGGTAGATAATTATAGTTATATCTTAAATGAAGAGCCCGTAGACATGCCAGATGATATTGGAGAAGGACTGAAAAACTCGGTTGTTTATAGAAATGTGAGCGACGGAATTCATTATTTCCACATCAAGGCGTCAAAAGACGGGGCTTGGGGAGGGATTACTCATTTTGCGGTGAAAATTGATGCGGCTCCCCCTGCCGAATTTCCTATTGATATTTCTCCTTCTCCGAGAACCGTAAGAAGACAACCAAGTATTCAATTTATCACAACCGACGCTCTTTCGGGGATTGATCGTTATGAATTGAAAATTATTCCTTTAAAACTTCAAAAAAGCGAAAATCCAGGCAAAAATTCTGATAGCCAACCTTTTTTTATTGAGGCGCAAAGCCCTTACATTTCTTCTGAACTTGAATTAGGGACCTATGACGTGATTGTGAGAGTTTATGATAAAGCAGGGAATTATAGAGAAGTGGCGCAACGCCTTGCAATAGTGAGCCCAATTTTTGAAGTTATTCCGGGCAAAGGATTGGAAATCCTGAATGTATTTTTTATCCCTTGGATGTGGTTTTGGATCGGAGCCGGATTACTCCTTATCTTTCTGATTTTTATAAGCTGGCGGGTCTACAAGTGGGACAAGAGTGTAGGTCTCAGAAGGGCAAAAAAGCAATTACCGGAACATATCAAAAATCAGCTCGAAGAATTAAGAAAATACCAGGAAAGGTATGGAGGGAAAATACTTTTTTTGTTTTTCCTCATAGGAACAATGGTTTTTCCGCTTCAAGGAATTTTGGGCCAACAAGTTGAGTTAGCTCCTCCTCTTATTACGACTATTTCTCGCAATATTTCCAATGAAGAGATATTTTACATTGGAGGAAAGACTGATTCCCCTGAAACTCAAATTATTATCTATCTTCAAAATCTCCAAAGCGGAGAAACAATGTCTCAGATTGTCTCCTCGGATAAACGCGGAGATTGGTTTTACCGCCACAACACTTTCTTGGCAAGCGGCAATTATCGCTTGTGGGCGCAAAGCAAGATTTTAGACCAAATGAGTCCGCCCAGTCCTCAAATTGACATGAAGGTGGAGCAGACCGCGATCCAGTTTGGGGTCTCCAGGATAAGTTATGAAACACTCTACAAGGGAGTTAGCGTTGTTTTATTCTTGCTGTTTCTCGGATTAATCGGGTACATTCTTTTCCTTGGCAATCGTGGCAGAAAAAAACACATTCAGTTTTCGAAAGAAATGGGAGAAGTACAAGAGGCTCTGCGCCGCGGTTTTGCCATACTGCGCCGCGATATTGAAGCAGAGCTTGCTTATGAAAGGAAAACAAGACCAAAAAAATCTTTCACACCCGAGGAAAAAGCGAAAGAAGAACAGACAATGAAAGACCTTGAAGCAGTAGAGCAGTGCATAGGCAAAGAAGTTTTGGATGTTTGGGAAACCGAGCATTCCGAGTAATAATCCGCGGAGAACCGTTCTCCGCGGATGACGTTCAAGGCAATATCTATCGGGAATCATTCTCGATAGATTTCTTGTTTAGAATATAGACTTTGTTTTAAAAATTTGTTATATTGAATCAACATGCCGAATTTTACAAAAAATAGGTTGATTATTTTTTCTTTAGCTGCAATTATTGTTTTGAGCAGTGTTGGTTTTGGCTTTTGGATGGGGAAATCTCAGGTGGTTTGCAAGGTTTGCGCGCCGGAAGATATTGATTTTTCTCTTTTCTGGGAAGCCTATCACAAACTTCAGGAAAAATTTGTAGACCCTCAAAAATTTGATGTTCAAAAAATTATTTATGGCGCAATTTCCGGTATGGTCAAATCGTTGGGTGATCCTTACACCGTGTTTTTCCCGCCTGATGAAACAAAAAGATTCAATGAAGATGTTAAGGGCGCTTTTGAGGGCGTGGGCATGGAAGTAGGCATCAGAAAGGGCAACCTTCAAGTAATTTCTCCTTTGAAAGGGACGCCTGCCAAAAACGCGGGTTTGCGCGCCGGCGATAAAATTTTAGAAATAAACGGCACCTCAACGGCCGAGCTGACCGTTGACGAAGCGGTTAATATGATAAGAGGGCCCAAGGGAACGGAAGTCACTTTGACAATTTTCCGCGAAGAATGGGAAGAAACAAGAGAAATTAAATTAACGAGAGACGTCATTTCGGTTCCTTCTCTAGAATGGGAACTAAAAGAAGGAGATATTGCTTACATTGAACTTTATCAATTTTCGGAAAAGGCAAGTTATGACTTTCAAATGACGGCGATTGAAATTTTAAACACTCCTGCCAAGAAAATAATTTTGGATTTGCGCAACAATCCCGGCGGTTATCTGGAAGTGGCCCAGGACATTGCCGGCTGGTTTTTAGAAAGAGACAAATTAGTGGTGATTGAAGATTTTGGCGAAGGCAAAGAGAAAATTGAGTATAAAGCAAAAGGTAATGCCAGGTTTTCGCAATATCCCATGGTGATTTTAATTAATCAAGGGTCAGCTTCGGGATCGGAAATTTTAGCTGGCGCTCTTCGTGATAATCGTGGTATATTAATGATTGGGGACAAATCTTTCGGCAAGGGTTCCGTGCAAGAATTGCAGAGCCTAAAAGGCGGTTCTTCTTTGAAGATTACGGTCGCTAAATGGTTAACCCCGCAAGGCAAACTGATTACTGATGTCGGCCTGGAGCCGGATATAAAAGTAGAAATCACAGATGAAGATTATAAGGAAGGCCTTGACCCCCAACTTGATAAAGCTATTGAAGCTGTTAAAGGTTTATAATAAAATTTAACTATATATCGAGCTTCCGTCCTATGCGGGTAATATTTTTGCAGGATGTAGAAAATGTGGGCAAGAAATATGATGTAAAAGAGGTTAAAAATGGCTATGCCAGGAATTTTTTGATTCCCAAAGGTTTAGTAAAACCTGCAACTAAAACAGCCCTCAAATGGTTAGAAACCCAGAAAGAAATTGAAACAAAACGAGACGAAGAAGAATTAAAAAAATTTCAAGATTTGGCTTCAACCGTTGATGACCAGGAAGTAATTATCGCCGTTAAAATCGGCCCGGAAGGCCAACTTTTTGAAGGAATTTCAGCTCAAAAGATTGGCGACAAATTAAAAGAGCTTGGTTTTGAAATAAAAAAAACGCAGATTGACTTGCCAAAACCAATTAAAGAATTGGGCGAATACCCGATAAAGATTAAGTTTGAACACAATTTAGAAGCTGAAATAAAAGTAATAATCACCGAAGAAAAATAGTTTTTTATGGCGCGTTATATTTTTGTTGCCGGAGGTGTAATGTCAGGCATTGGAAAGGGAGTAGCCACCGCCTCAATCGGCAAGATTTTACAGTCAAAGGGTTTTAAAGTAACGGCGATTAAAATTGACCCTTATGTCAACGTGGATGCCGGCACCATGAATCCTGTTGAACACGGAGAGATTTTTGTCACCGATGACGGAACCGAATGCGACCAGGATATTGGGAACTACGAAAGATTTTTGGATACTAATCTAACCACGGATAATTATATTACCACGGGCAGAGTTTACCAGTCAGTCATTAACCGAGAAAGGAATTTGGAATATAACGGCAAATGCGTTGAAGTGGTGCCTCATATTCCGGAAGAAGTAATTTCCAGAATTAATCGGCTTGATAGAAAAACACGAGCCGATTTTATTTTAATTGAAGTTGGGGGGACAGTAGGAGAATACCAGAATCTTTTATTTTTGGAAGCAGCCAGAATGATGAAATTAAAAACGCCGGAAGGCGTGCTTTTTATTTTGGTAAGCTATTTGCCGATTCCCAAAAAAATAGGGGAGATGAAAACCAAACCTACGCAGCACGCGGTAAGAAATTTAAATATGGCCGGCATCCAGCCCGATATCATCCTGGCCCGGTCTTCTTTTCCTGTTGATGAACCGCGGAAGAAAAAGATTGCTATTTTTTGCAATATCAGAGAAGAAGACGTTATTTCCGCTCCCGACATTAACTCAATTTATGAAATCCCGATTAATTTTGAAAAAGATAATTTGGCAAATTTGATTTTGAAGAAATTTAAAATGAAACCCAGAAAAATAAAAAACCTGAAAGATTGGATTGAATTGGTGAAAACATCAAAAACGTCCAAAAAACCCGTAAAGATTGCCGTAGTAGGGAAATATTTTGAAAGCGGTTATTTTACCTTAATGGATTCTTATATTTCAATAATTGAAGCAATAAAACATGCCGCTTGGTTTTACAAAAGAAAACCGGAAATTTATTGGCTGTCGGCGGAAAAATACGAAAGAGAACCAAAATCGGTCAAAGAACTTAAAAATTATCATGGCATAATTGTACCGGGAGGATTTGGAAACAGGGGAGTGGAGGGAAAGATAAAAGCCATTGAGTACTGCAGAAAAAATAAAATCCCTTATTTGGGACTTTGTTTGGGAATGCAGTTGGCGGTCATTGAATTTGCCAGAAATGTTTGCGGTCTAAAGAAAGCAAACTCTACTGAATTTTCGCCTGATTGCAAGACTCCCGTAATTGATGTAATGCCTGATCAAAAAACCTTGTTACGCGAAAAAAAATACGGCGGAACCATGAGATTAGGAACATATTTGTGCGAAATTAAGCCTAAAACCCGCGCTTTTCATGCCTATTTGGCTTCTAAGACCCCTTTCCCTGCCAAAAAGCCCCTTTATACCTCCGAACGTCATCGGCACCGTTACGAGCTAAATAATGAGTTTAAACAGGCCTTAGAGAGTAAAGGAATGGTTATCTCGGGCATTAACCCTGAAAAGGACCTGGCTGAGATAATTGAGCTGAAAAATCATCCTTTTTTTGTGGCCAGCCAATTTCATCCCGAATACAAATCACGGCCGATAAGGCCGCATCCTTTATTCAGAGAATTTGTTAAAGCAGCGATGACCCGAGCGAAGCGATGAGGACTTCGTCCTCATCTTTACCTTTCGCTTACTGAAGCGTCAGCTGAGGTGGAAAAGAGGTTTACCTCTTTGACCTTTCGGAAGCTCGGTGACTAAGGAGTCTCGACGTTAACGACATTGATGACTTTTTGTAAATTGTTAAAACATTTTTTTCTTTTCTTAGAGAAACGAACGATACCTTCTTTCAATGCGTACAGACTGTCGTCGCCGGCCCTTTTAACATTTTTACCCGCTATAAATTTTGTGCCTCTTTGGCGAACCAAAATCTGGCCAACTTTTGCTTTTTGGCCTGCAAAAAGTTTAATCCCTAAATATTTTGGAAGAGAATCTCTTCCTAATTTTGTTACCCCCGTTGCTTTAGTTGTCGCCATAGTGGTAATACCAAGAGAGGTCGCGGCACGCGCGATTATTAAATGTCGCCTTCGGCGACCGCGCTAACACCGCTCCTTAACAACCCTCGGTTTTTAATCTTTTCCTACACGGGAGAACCGGATGGTTCTCCCGACCCCACTCCGATGTGGGATGGTTATTTCATAAAATTATGTTAGCAAAAATAATTCAATTTGTCAAAAGTCATCAAAATGATATAATTTTACTGATTGGCGTTGTTTTGATTTCCTTGCTTTCCTTTGCGATGGGATATATTGTAGCCAAACAGCAGGATAAAGAACCAATTAAGATAGAGTTTAAAATTCAGAATTTAGAATCTAGAATCGTATGAAAATAGCCATTGTTGGAGCAGGTATCACAGGGCTTTATCTTGCCTGGAAGCTTTCAGAGAAAGGCGAGGAGGTGACTGTTTTTGAAAAAAAAGATATAATTGGAAAGCAAGTTTGTTCAGGATTGATTAGCGAAAGAATTTTATATTTCATTCCCGAAAGTAAAAAATTAATTCAGAAGCAAGTCCATTCTTGTTTGATTCATTTTCCAAAACGAACTTTGAAAATTCATTTTTCCAAAAAATTCTTTGTGATGAATCATTTTGAATTAGATAATTTAGTGGCTAAATTTGCTAAAGAAGCCGGGGCAAAAATAATTTTAAATAATACTGTCAATTCTTTACCAACTGAAGTCGATTATATTATTGGCTGTGATGGAGCGATGTCTCAAGTGAGAAAAAGTTTACTTTTGCCTGATCCTGAATTTAAATTGGCTATTCAAGGATTTATTTCAGGGACTGACAATTCAAACTTCGTTGAAACCTGGCCTACCAAATCCGGGTTTTTATGGAAAATTAGCCGAGTAAAAGAAACCGAGTATGGCATAATTGAAGACCCGAAAGAAGTCAGAAAAATCTTTGACAAATTTATAACAGAAAAAAAACTTCATTTAGAAAGAATAAACTCAGGCGTGGTTTCTCAGGGTCTGGTGATCCCGTTTAATTCAAAAGTTACTCTTTGCGGAGAAGCGGCCGGTTTGACCAAACCATGGTCGGGTGGGGGAGTAGTTTGGTCTTTAATGGCGGCTGAAATTCTATTGAAAAATTTTCCAGATTTTTTAAAATATAAAAAAGAATTAAAAAAATTCTTTTTGCCAAATATTATTTTTTCAAAAATAGCAAAAAAAATGGTTTATTTTTTAGGATTTAATTCCCCTTGGCTATTGCCGAAAAATCATCAGATAGAAGGAGATTTTTTAATGTAAATTTATGTCAGATAAAATAAAAAACATTCCCAAACACGTAGCCGTTATTCCAGACGGCAACCGGCGCTGGGCAAGAAAGCGAGGATTTAAACCTTGGATCGGTCATCAAGAAGGAGTGAATTATTTTGAAAAAGTTTTAGATAAAGCCATAGAATTAAAAATTCCTTATCTTACTTTTTGGGGGGGTTCTTTTGACAATTTAACAAAAAGGCCTAAAATTGAGCTGGATTTTTTATTTAAAGTGTACACCGCGCAATTTAAAAGAATAATTACCAATGAAAAAATTCGCAAAAATCAGGTAAAAGTAGATGTTCTTGGCAGATGGCGCGAAATTTTGCCAAAAGAGACACAACAGGCGATAGGGGAGGCAATTAAAGCCACAAAAAACTATAACAAATATTTTATGACATTTCTTCTGGCTTACAATGGAACAGATGAAATGATACATTGTGTTCAGAAAATTGCAAAACTTGCTAAACAACAACCGACCGTAGGCGATGAAGATAAATCTTCATCTTCAGCCACCAAGTCCCGTTTACGGGACGAAGGTGGAAAAGAGAGCGAAGCTCTCTTTGACTTCGCTATCGCTCGGGTAATTAAAGAAAACCTTTGGACAAAAGAGCTGCCGGCAGTTGACTTGGTTATCAGAACCGGGTGCAAGGACGATCCGCACTTATCTGCCGGTTTTATGATGTGGGATACGGCTTACTCGCAACTTCATTTTACAAAAACTCTTTTTCCGGATTTCACCCCCAAAGAATTTGAAGATATAATTAGGGACTATTCAAAAAGAGAAAGACGAAAAGGCGCTTAATAATTTGTCCTTAAAAAATCGCCTGCATGGCGATTTTTTATTTACGTAAATGATTACGTAACAAATTGCCCAATTGCCAAATTGGGCTTGATTTTTTTGCGGCGTATGATAGGGTGGGCATAGAATTTTAACAAAAAAATGGAAAGGAGATGAGGTTATGAAAGATAAGAAAAAAATTAAAAGAGTAGCGGTAGATTGTATTTATCGGGCAATGTACCGAAGCCGGGAATTTACTACGCCGGGTAATTTTGAAACATTTAATCTTTTAAAGAACAAACTGGACAAGATGGGGACGGCAAACCAACCGGGAAAATTAATTTTTGAGTTCATATCGGATGGGGAAAAAATGACGGAAATCTGTATTTGCGGTCATAACAGATATGCTCACGCCAACCCAGAAAAGCTTTTTTCCTACAGAGACGCTTGTCAGGTGAATAGTTGTGGTTGCCGGAAATACAAACTAAGAAAAAAATCAAGCAAAGCATTAATATTGTACGACATTTAATACCGAGGCGAATTGAAGATTCGCCGAAGGTCGAAATGAATCGAAGATTCATTGAGCAGGAGAGACAAAGCCGTTAGGGTATAAACCTAACGGCTTTTTGTTATCCTTTTAGATTTTTACCACTGTGATATTGGCGATGGATATCGCGGAGACGTTTATTTGTCACGTGAGTGTAGATTTGAGTTGTGAGAATACTTCGGTGGCCCAAAAATTCCTGAATGGATCTTAGATCAACGCCTTGCGTTAATAAATCCGTAGCGTACGAGTGGCGAAGGGTGTGGGGAGTAGTGAAAACAGGAATGCCGCCTAAGATGGCATATTTTTTAACAATTCTTTCGATGGAACGAGCGGTTAAGCGATTTTCTGTATCTTTTCTGGCTTTATAATGGATAAATAAAGCTTTTTCTTTGTCTTTACGGTTTTCCAGATATTTATTTAGCCAGGATAAAGCCCTTTCAGAAAAATAGACGGTTCGGGGGTGGCTGCCTTTGCCAATTATACCCAACTCTAAATCTTTTTTGTCTTTTATGTTGACAAATTGCTCCCGGTTGAGGGCGACTAATTCCGCTATCCTAAGGCCGGTTGAGAAAAAAGACTCCAAAATAGCCCTATCCCTTAAGCCGTCCCTGGTATTCGTGTCCGGAGCCAGTAAAAGCTTCTCAATTTGGTCCAAATTAAGGAATTTGACCGTTTTTTCGGCCCTAGCGTCCTTTGGGAGGACTATTTTGTCAGCTGGCAGGGAAACTATGTCTTTGGCTGTAAAATAGCCTAAAAGGGCTCTTAGAGCGATTAAATAGTAGTTCTGGGTGACCTTTTTCAAGGAATGACCTTTTTCGCCAGTGTAACGACTTAAATATAGACGATAAGTCCAGATATCGTCAGCCGTAAGTTCACGAGGTAAAAGATTCTCTTTTTTCGCCTTTTTCATCCAGGAAACAAATTTCTGAAGATAGTGTTGATAATTTTCTTGAGTTCTATTCGCTAAACCTTTTTCAACCTCACAATAATCCAAAAAATCATTAATATGCTCTATAATGGGTTTATTTGATTTTTTCATATTCTAGGGGGAGGGCTACAAGATTTATTCAGCCCTATACTATTTGTCTCTTTACTATTATTGTACGACATTACCTATATTCATAATAAGGGGTTCAAAAACCCCTGTCAAGTACTTCCCTCTCTTTAGAGAAGTTATATTTTTTTATTTCAACAATCCTTTTATTTTTTCCCAAAGGGATCTACCGACCAGCGGGATATCTTTTTTTATTTCTTCTGTTTCCTTTTTAAATTCTTCTTTAATAACAGGTTTTCTTTGTTCAATTTCTTTGCCGAAGATAGAATCAATTTTTTGCCAGATTTTGTGTAAAAACGGGTAAATGTAGGAGTTCCAGATGTTCTTTAACCAATAAATAACCTCTCCCCCAACCTTTTTTATCGTTTCCGGAAAGAATTTCACCGCCTTCAGTCCTGTTAGTTTTAACTCCTCTATGGTTTGCGGCGGTCCGGCCGTTCCCGACGTCTGGCCTAAACAAAAATTTGGCAATAAAATTGCAACCGTTAAAATTACTAACAATTTAGTTTTGTTTGCCATAGGTTTAATCCCCAATTAAATTTTTAGCTCCTTTAAGCCTCTTTAAAGTTTTTTCCTTTCCAAATATTTCTGCTATCTCAAAAGGGCCGGCTGAACTTTCTTTTCCCGTTAAAGCCGCTCTCAATGGCCATAAAAGCTTTCCTCTATCCCCCGCTTCTGTCTCCGACATTATTATTTTTTCTAAATTTTCTTTTGACCAGTATTTAATTTCCATTTCAGACAATATTTTTTCTAATTTATCAAGAGAATCTGCCAGCTCATCATTGCTCATCTCTTTCCATTTTAATAAATTTTTATCGTATTCCAAACTGTCTTTAAAGAAAAAATCGGCAAATTCCGTAATTTCTGATATTTTCTTCAACCTTTCTTGGTAAATGGAAACAATCTTTTTAAGGTAATCTAAAGTTATTTCTTCACCGGTCTCTTTAATTTTATATGTTTGGGTAATTTCCATTGCTCCGTAAGCCGGCGGGTATTGCGTGCTTTTGAATTGCGGCTCAATCAGTCCTTGCTCGATCAAATAAGGCAAGCAGAGTTCAACCAGTTTTTCAGCTGATTTTTGGCGAATATAAAAACCATTGAGAAAGTCCAGCCTTTTTATGTTAAAAACTGCTCCTCCTTTTTGAACTCTGTCCAGCGAGAATTCTTTAATCAAAGATGGGATTGAATAAATTTCTCGATCCCCGCCCGGATTCCAACCCAAAAAAGCCATAAAATTGACCAAAGTTTCCGGTAAATACCCTAATTCTCTGTATTCGGCAATCGCTACAGCTCCATGTCTTTTGCTTAATTTGGTCCGGTCAGGGCCTAAAATCAGAGGCAAGTGAATGTATTCCGGCCGCGGAAAACCCAAAGCTTCCTGAATTAAGATTTGTTTTGGAGTATTGGAAATGTGGTCTTCTCCCCTGATAACGTGCGATATTCGCATTTCAAAATCATCAATCACCACCGCAAAATTATACAAAGGAGTTGAAATGCTTTTGGCAATAGCAATATCTCCGATTAAAAAACTGTCAAATTCCAATTTGCCCCTGATTAAATCGTTAAATTCCACTGATTTCTGCGGCGTCCTGAATCTGATGATAGATGGCTTTCCTTCAGCTAAATATTTATCCTTTTCTTTTGGAGAAAGCTGGCCGCATTTTCCATTATAAAGCCAGGATTGGCCCTGACTGATGGCATATTGTTTTTGAGCTTCCAGTTCTTCTTCTGAACAAAAACAATGATAAGCCTTGCCTTCTTGCAACAGTTTTTCAAGGTATTTAGCATAAATATTTAATCTTTCGCTCTGACGATAAGGCCCGTAGTCTCCGCCATTTTCCGGTCCTTCTGACCATTCAATTCCCAGCCATTTTAAGCTCTCTAAAATATCTTTTTCAAACTTGGGGTCTGACCTTTCAAGGTCGGTATCCTCAATTCTTAAAATAAAACTGCCTTCATTTTTTTTGGCGAAAAGATAATTAAAAAGAGCGGTTCTGGCGGTTCCAATATGCAAAAATCCGGTTGGTGAAGGAGCTAACCTGGTTCTTACTTCGCCTGGTTTTACAAATTTGAATTCTTCAGGAATCATGGTTTATTTACCCGAGTGGGCGATGAGGACTTCGTCCTCATCTTCACCTTCGCTTCCTTCGGAAGCTCGGTAAGCGAAGGGTGAAGAAGAGGATTTATCCTCTTTGACTTTTTATTGGGTTAGATATTCAATAAGATATTTGGCGATTATTTTTCCGGCTTGAGGTCTGGAAAAAACTCCGGCAGATTCTGCCATCTTTTTCAATTTGTCCGATTCAGAAAATAGATATTTTAATCTCTCCAAGAAAAAGTGAGGCTTTAAATTAACTTCTTCAATTACTAAACAAGAACCGGATTCGGCATAAGCATAAGCATTTTTAATCTGGTGGTTTTGGGCTGCTTTGGGCAACGGAATCAAAATACTGGGTTTGCCAGCAGCTGAAATTTCAAAAATGCTTCCGGAACCCGCCCGGCTGACAATTAAATCAGCGGCTGAATAAGCTTCTCTTAATTCTCTCTCTGTCAAAAAAGAAAAGGGATGATAATATTTTTGAAGATTTACTTGTATTATCGCCTTTACTTCAGCCTCTATTTCTTTTAAATTTTTCTGACCGGTTTGATGAATCACTTCAAAATTCTGTAAAAGTTCCGGCAAGATTGCCAGTAAAACATCGTTGATTCTTTTAGAGCCTTGCGACCCGCCTAAAATTAAAATTACAGGTTTCTCTCCCGTTAATTTAAAGAGCGTTTTTGCTTTTTCTTTATTTCCCTCCAAAATTTCAGTCCGGATAGGATTTCCAACTGAAATCATCTTTTTAAACGGAAAATATTGAGTTTTTTCAATGGGAAAAGAAACAAAAATTTCCAAAGAAAGCTTGCTCAATAATCTGTTGGTAAAACCTGGAATAATATCTGATTCATGCAGAAAAATCGGCACCAGCAGTATCCAGCCGCAGAAAACCACCGATAAAGAGCCATAACCCCCTTTGCTGAAGATTAAATTCGGGGAAATCAAAAAAACTCTGAAAAATCCTTGAAAAAATCCAGCCGGAATTTTAAAAAAGATATCAAAGATATTTTGAAAAAATGCTTTAAAGCCGAAATATCTTCTGATTTTTCCGGCCAGAATTGTTTTAATCACAAACCCTTCTTGAGAAAGCAAACCTTCTGAAAATTCATCTCTGGGTCCCACGTAAAAAAATTGAAGATCATCTGTTCGTTGAACTTCGTTCATCTCTCGATATATTTTTCTTATCTCGCGCGCCACAGCGATTATCGGAAAAATGTGACCGGCAGTACCGCCGCCAGTAAATAAAATTTTCATATAATGATTCTTGATTACCCGAGCCGCAGCGAAGGGTGAAGAAGAGGATTTATCCTCTTTGACTACCCGAGCCGCAGCAAGGGTTGAAGAAGAGGATTTATTCTCTTCGCCTAGATATGTTAAGCAGGATTCCTACGCCTATCAATTCGGTCACTAAAGCAGAACCGCCGTAACTGATAAAAGGTAAAGGAATTCCGCTTAAAGGTAAAATGGAAATCATTGCTCCGATATTAATGAAAGCTTGCAAGATTATCCAGGAAGTTATCCCCAAAGCCAATAACTGCGAAAATATATTTTTTGAGTCTTTGGCAATTTTAAATCCCCGCCATAAAAATATCAAAAAAAGAAAAATTAAAATTAAACACCCCAAAAAACCAGTTTCTTCTGAAAATATGGCAAAAATTGAATCTGACATTGATTGCGGCAGAAAACCAAATTTTTGGCGCGACATTCCTAAGCCTAAGCCAAAGATGCCTCCGGAGCCCACGGCAATTAACGCTTGTTTTATTTGGTAACCCATTCCTAAAGGGTCTGCTTCCGGATTTAGAAAAACTGTCCATCTTCTCATTCTGTAAGGAGCCAGCTTGATTAAAGAAAGGATTCCTCCTGCTCCGATTAAAATTATCAGGATGCTGTGCCACAGAGGAGTGCCGGACAGAAAATACATTATACCGGCTACCAAAATAATTATTGCCAAAGTACTGATATGCGGCTGGAAAATTAATAATAGACTGACAACGCCGATTATAAATAAAAAAACAATTAAGGTTTGGCCAATTTTTTTTTCAGCTATTCCTCTGCCATATTTTTGCTGCAAGGTACGTCTCTCCAGCCAACTCGCTAAATAAAGTATAAAAGTTAATTTCAAAAACTCGGATGGCTGGAAAATAACAGGTCCTATGGCGAGCCAGCGGGTGGCTCCGCCAAAAGTTGCTCCAATTTTCGGCAAAAAAACCATCGCTGATAAGGTTAAATTCATCAAAAGTAAAAGCGGAGCCCATTTCTTAACCAAATCCAAACGAATTTTATAAGCCAGAAAACCCAGAACCAATCCCGGAATCACGCCGAATAAAATTTGGTGCCTTAAGAAGTAAAAAGCATTGCCAAATTTCTCATGGGAAAGAAAGGCGGAAACGCTGGCAATTATCAAAATTCCTAAAATCAATAAAATAGACGTTATGCCAATCAAAATATAATCAGGATGACTTTTGTTTTTCTCCATATAAAAGAGCGGATTTCTTAATGTATCAGTCGATGAAGCTGGCGTTTCATCTCCACCCTTCGCTGACGCTCGGGTAGTCGATGAAACTATTGTTTCATCTCCACCTTCGTCCCGCCCTCTTTTGCGAGGGCGCGGACTTGCTTCTTGAATAAATCGCCTTTTTCTTTATAATCGCGAAACATGCTAAAGCTCGGCGAAGCAGTGCTCAATAGGCAGATTTTTCCTTTTCCGGTGCGTTCGTATGCTAATTTCACCGCTTCTCTCATATTATCAATAAAAAAATGTTTTGGTAAGCGGCTTTGTTTTTTGGACAGCTGATTAATTTTTTTCCAGATTTTCTCTCCGGTGGTTGGGAATAAGATTACGATTTTTATATTGCTTTTTAGAATTCTTTTAGCCAAATTGGCAAAATCAATATTTCTTTCGTAACCGCCTAACATAATAGTCTCTACTCTATCCCCTAACGTATCCAAAGCTCCGATTGTGGCTTCGGGAATGGTGGCTAAGGCATCGTTGTAAAAAGTAATTCCTTCGAAAGTTCCGACTAATTCTAATCTATGCGGTAAAGGTTTAAAATTTTTAATCGTTTTATCAATAATTTTTGAAGGGATTTTGAATATCTTTCCTACTGCTTTGGCTGCTGCCTTATCTAATGAATAATACTCCCCTCTTATTGGAATTCTTTTAGCCTTCGATTTTTTAGCAATTTCTCTGACAATTTTATTCCCAATATTGTAAACTAAATAATCTTCTTTCCTTTGATATTTTGCAATATTAGCTTTAGCGTTGGCGTATTCTCTAAAATTCCGGTAATAATCCAAGTGTTCTCGATAAATATTCAAAAGAACGGCAATGTACGGTGATTTTTTAAGGTTATAAAGCTGATGACTGGATAGTTCATAAACATAGACGTCCTCTGGTTTCGCTTTTGATAAATAAGACAAAACCGGTTTTTCAATGTTCCCGATTAAGTATGTTTTGACTCCCCCGTTTTTTAAAATTTCATAAATTAAAGAACTGGTCGTGCTTTTTCCTTTGGTACCGGTAACACCGATTATTCCCCCCGGACAATTATCAAAAAAAATCTGTGTCTGGGTGGTGATTTTTGGCAGCGCTGATTTCGGCAGTATTTTGAAAGGAATCCCCGGCGACTTTATTATCACATCATAATCTTTCAGAGCTTTTAGATAATTATTGCCAAGATAACATTTGACATTTGAACTTTGGCATCTGACATTTTGCTTATCCGCTATTCCTATCACCTTTTTCGGAAACAACCTTCTCAAAAACCTAAAAGTATCTACCCCTTCCCTGCCAAAACCGAGAATTAATATGCGTTTTTTCTCCAAATCACTTAATTTCATTCTATCTTTAAAATAGCATAAAACCCCGTTAGAAACAAAGTTTCTAACGGGGTAAATTTAAGTTTTTTGAAATAAATAGGTCCCTCGAATGTTTCCGAGGGACCTATTGAGGCCAAATGCCGGTTAAAGGAAATTCCGACTGCCCTTAGACAGTTTTACGTTTCATTTTATAAAATTTGTCAAAAGGTAAGGTGCTTTGCCGGTTTTTTGGGCTTTTTTTAAGCTCAAAGAAAAAGCCAATCTGCTTTCTTTTTTTGTGCCTACGCATTCAAAGGGTTTTGGTCTCCCCTGCCCTAGCAATCCTTTCATTATTAACAATAATTTCTTTTTTTCTTGCGCTGAGCTTGTCGAAGCGTCAAAAATATCTCTACCGAAAATTTTAAAAAGCTGTTTTTTTTCCAAAAAAGGATAAAAAGTAGCGTAAACAAACAAGCACTTGGGGCAATTGCCGCACCACCTTTGGCCGGTTTTTGAACCGACATTACAACTGGAAAAAACCGAGAAATATTTAGGATATTTTAGAAACATTTTTGAAATTTCCAGCTCGGTATAAGTCCTTAATAAGCTAAAATAATTTATGTTTCTTGCCAAATATTTTTTACAATAATTTTTGAATTTTCTTTCAAATTCAAAGCTTTTTGACCACTGATGGTTAATCATTTTTCTTAGATATTTTACATTACCTTCATTAGCGCTTTTTTCATTTGAAAACACAATGTTTTTATAATCAAATAAAACTGCACAGAAAACGGATAAAAATGACAAAACGGCAGTAAAAGGTGTATGGCCGTTGAGAAAACCTTTTTGGTTTAATCCTAACAAAGCCGGATCAATTGTCCGCTTAATTATGATCGGATTTTTGATTCCGGCTACCTTTATCACTTGTTTGGCGGCTTGAGTTGGATTGACCAAAAAAGCGTTAGCTGACTTTTTATGTTTTTTTAATAATTCCAAAGTCACAATTGCGTCTTTTCCTCCGCCCACCGGCACTAAATATCGGTTTTTTAAATTCAACTGAGGAATGTACTTGGGCGACCCATTAAGATATTTACCGAGGAATGTCCTCGGTAAACTGGTTATTTTTAAGAAATTCGGCGTTCGCCAATTAATTTTATTTTCATAAAAAAATTGACCCATTCCATTGATAATTAAATCTTTCCAAAAGCTGATTTGTTCCGGATTCAAAAAACCGGCTCGAATTTCAATTTCGCCCGAGCAGGTTGCTTTCCAGTAACTCGGAATTTCAATCAAGCCTAAGTGGAATGCTAAATTATCCAATGCCCTCTCCCTCATTTTGACTAATCTTTTTTTATCAATATTTTCTATTACAATTTTAGGACGGAATTTTAAGTCAGGTTCTGCCAGAAAGTCAAAAAAAATCTCTAAATTATTTCCAGAGATTTTGTAGGAGAATTTTTTGTAAACAAATTTTGGATATTTTTTTCTTAAGTTTTTAAATTTTAAATTTTCCATTTTAAATTTAGCCCAGCAGGCGTATTGCCACTCCTAAAATGGCAAAAACCATGCTGACAACCCAAAACCTCATTGTTACTTTATATTGAGGCCAGCCCTTAGCTTCAAAATGATGATGGATAGGGGTGGAGAGCCAAATTTTTTTGTGCCGAAATTTTTTGGAAAATAACTGTAAAATTATGGAACCTGTCTCAATTACCAGAGGCCCGGCAATAATCGGCAAAACCGCTACCGAATCCGTCAAAAAGGCCACCACGGCCATGGTTGAAGTTAACCCCAAAATTCCGGTCTCACCCATATAAAATCTGGCCGGCGGAATGTTATACCACAAAAAAGCGAAAAGCGTTCCTAAAATGACCGCGCAAAAAGCAGCCAGATCTACTTTTCCTTGTGAAAAAGCGATTATCAAAAAGGCGCCAAAAATTGAAGCAAAAACACCTCCGGATAACCCGTCTAATCCGTCAACTACCCCGCCTGACCAAGAGGCAATCATTACCAAGATAAAAAGAGGGATTATCCAGACGCCAATCGTCCAGTCAATTCCCAAAGGAAAATTTAAAATTAACGGAATATGAATTGAATCCCAGCCCAGCTTATAATAAAACCACAGTCCCCCAATCAAACCGATCAAAGTCACCATTAACAACCTCCTTTTAAAAGTTAAGCCGCCGGCAACATATTTTCCTTTACCCGCCCAAATTTTTTGAAAAAAATTTTTAGCGGAGGAGCCGAAAACCACCAGTATATCATCTAAAAGCCCGACAAGGGAAGCGGCGACTAAAGTTAAAAGCGGCAGCCAAGTTTCTTCTCTTGATAAAAAGTTAAATTTCTCCAACCACCAGGGACGGTTAATAAAAGATAAGCCGAAAAATAAAAATATTAAGAAAGTGACTGACAGCCAAATCATCAATCCTCCAGCCCTTGGCACGGCCACTTCCCTGTCTTTATGCAAAGAATAAAAAATGTCAGCTGTTTCTCCTGTGATGGTTTTGGATCTCGCTTCTTTTTTCCAAAATTTAACTTTATTTAAAAATCTTATTAAAACAGGAGCTAAAACCAAACCAATGGCTGCCGCCAAAGCAGAAAGAAGAAGCACTTTTATTACATTGAAAGTGAAAAGAGTTAAAATTTCAGAACCGGGCATTTTATTTTACCATTGGTAGGCTTCGCCTATCCAGTTTATTAATTTTTTCATTTCTTCAAAACGGTCAGGCGACCCCAAAATGATATTAATTATCACTCCCCTGCCATTCTGAGCTTTTATCGCCAAAAGCAGACATCCTTGAGCCTGCGGCGTCCAGCCTGTTTTACTGGCAATTGCCCCAGAAAATTCTCCCAAAAGTTCATTGGTATTTGTGAGTTTATGATGAAAAATACCTTCCGGCGAATACAAATTATATTCTGAGAACGTTGAAATTTCCAGAATTTTAGGGTTTGTTTTCAATAAATAAGCAACGAAAGTCGCCAAATCTTTGGTACTTGAGTAATTTATGGGGCCATTCGGATTGTCCGGCTCCAAACCCGTTGGATTAAAAAAACGGGTGTTTTCCATTCCTATGGCGCGGGCCTCCAAATTCATTAAATCAACCATGGCATCCTTGCCAATCACTTCAGTTAAGGCCTCGGCAGCGTCGTTACTTGATTCTATCAGCAGCGAATAAAGAAGATTTTCAACCGTCAGAGTTTCACCGATTTTAAATTGGCCGGAGTTACCTTCTTCCCCTACTGCCTGATGTGAAATTTCTATAATTTGTGAAAGGTCATAATGTTCCAGCACAATATTGGCGGTTATTAATTTCGTTAAACTCGCGATCGGTAATTTTTCGTCACTATCTTTATCAAAAAGAATTTCTTGATTTCCTTGAGAATCTACCAATAATGAAATGCCTGATTTAGCTTCAATTTTTAAATTTTCAGCCTGCCAATTTCTGACTGGAACTACTCGAAGAACGTTCGTTCTTCTCCACCCTTCGCTTCGCTCGGCTATTTGAGCGCTGAAAATCTGCGGATGAGAAACTATTTGCGACCGGAATAAAAAATCTTCCAAATTCTTTTGACCAACATTTGTTCCCCAGAAAATCGGCAGGCTTAAAAAAAATGAAAGCAGAAAAAATTTTAAATTGAGGGAAATTTTTTTCAGCATTACTTCTTTTTCTTTTTTTCTTTAACGATTTTAAGGCGAAGTTCATCCAATTGCTCCTTGTTTACATCGCTGGGCAAATCCATCATTAAGTCCCTGTTATCCCCTGTTTTAGGAAAGGCAATCACCTCTCTGATATTGGGTTCATTAAAAATAATGGCTAAGAACCGGTCAAGACCGGGAGCAATTCCCCCGTGGGGCGGCACGCCAAATTCAAAAGCTTGCAATAAATGGCCGAATTTTTCCTTAATATCTGATTTTTTGTGGCCCATCACTTCAAAAACCGCTTCCAGAATCTCCGGTTTGTACGTTCTTAAACTGCCGCCGCCGATTTCATAACCGTTCAGCACGAAATCATACTGGTAAGCCAGAATTTTATCCGGCTCTTTTTTAATTTTCTGAATATCTTCTGTTTGCGGTCTGGTAAAAGGATGGTGAACCGCATCCCATCTTTTTTCTTCTTTTTTCCATTCAAACATCGGAAAATCAACAATGAAAGCGAAGGCCAGTTCTTCCGGATTGTTTTTATCGGTTCTCAAGTCAGGCTTATCGCTGTTATATTTTTCCATAACCGCCTGATAGGAAAGCCGAGGAAAAGGGATTTTTTGTATTCTTTTTTCGGGAAAAATTTTATGAACTATTTCAATGTAAAGTTTTTCAATCAAATCCAAAATGTCATCTTGGTCAACAAAAGACATTTCAAGATCCAGCTGGGTAAATTCTGCTTGCCGGTCAGCCCGAGGGTCTTCATCTCTCATACAGCGGACAATTTGGAAATATTTCTCAATTCCGGCTACCTGCAAAAGTTGCTTGTATTGCTGCGGGCTCTGGGGCAGAGCGTAAAACTTGCCTGGCTGCAGTCTGGCCGGCACCAAAAAGTCGCGCGCGCCCTCGGGAGTTGATTTGGTTAAAATCGGCGTCTCTATCTCTACAAATTCTTTACCGATTAAAAAATTCCGCATAAATTGAATCACCTTCTGCCGCATTTCAAGATTTTTTTTCAGTCTTTCTCTTCTTAAGTCCAGATAACGGTATTTCAATCGTTTTTCTTCACTGATTTCATAACCCGGCGTATCTATGGCAAAAGGCAAAGTTTTGGCTTCCGAAAAAACTTCCAATTTTTCAGAATGAAGTTCTATGCTGCCGGTTTCAATTTTGGGATTGACCATTCCGGCCGGCCTCTTTTGAATTTCGCCTTCAACTCCAATCACCCATTCCGGTCTTAATTTTTGCGCCAATGTATAAAGTTTTTCATCTTTTGGGGTAAAAACAATTTGTAAAACCCCGCTTCTGTCTCTTAAATCAACAAAAAGAATTTTTCCGTGAGATCTGACCGTCTGCGCCCAGCCGCAAACCTTCACTTTTTGATTAATATGTTTTGGGGTTTCTTTGATAAGAGTTCTTTCCATAAAAATTATTCTAAAGTCGAAGAAGGTTCCTTCTTCTTCCCCCTCGCTTTCGCTACGCGAAAGCTCGGTATTTGATTTATTCTTTATTCTACTCATTTTTTTAAAAAATATCAATCAGAAAATTCTTTGGACAGCTCGTAAATGTTTCCCGCGCCCATAATAATAACCACTTCTCCGCCCCGCAGGTTTTTCTTTAAATAATTAAAAATTTTTGATTTCGGCAGGTAAATAACGTTTGATTTTTTAATCGCCTCAACTAACTTTTCCGAATTCACTTTTTTCTTAATTTCTCTATCTTCTCTGCCTGCCACATCAAAAATATCGGTGATAATAACTTTATCAACAGGCGCTTCTCTGAAAACTCTAACAAAATCTTTAAATAAATAAAAAGTTCTTTGGTATTGATGGGGCTGATAAATTAGCCAGATTTTCTTCTTGGGATATTTTTCTCTCGCCCCCTCCAAGGTTGCCCTAATTTCGGTCGGATGATGGCCGTAATCTGAAATGACGATAAACGGCTTTGTTTTAATAATCTCAAATCTTCGCCAACTGCCTTTATATTCAGATAATGCTTTAAAAGATACTTTGTCTGGAATCTTTAAAATTCTTGCCACTTTTAAAGCCCCCAGTGCATTGGAAACATTATGTTCGCCCGGCAAAGCCAGGATTTTTCTCAGTTTTTTTGCTTCGGGCTGTTTCAATGAATAAAATAATATTTTCTGTCTTCTGTTATTTGTTACCTGATTAATTTTTTTATCATCCTTATTCGCCACCAATGTCCCCTTTTCCGGCAAATGAGAGATGAATTTTTTGAAAGCTGAAATATAATTTTTAAGATTTTTATAGTAATCCAAATGATCGGCCTCAAGGTTGGTCAAAACGATAATTTTCGGCCAGTAATTTAAAAAGGAGGCGAAATGTTCATCAGCTTCAATAACCAAATATCCAGATTTCCCTATTCGGCAATTACTGTCGCCGAATTCTTTCAATTTTGTACCGACAATGACGGTCGGATCAAGCCCCGCTTTGGTTAATAATAGCCCTATCATTGACGTTGTCGTGCTCTTTCCGTGCGTGCCGGAAACGGCAATCGTAAAGTATTTTTTAGTCAGCTCTCCCAGAGCTTCCGGATAGCTCTGGCATTTAATTCCTAATTTTTTTGCTTTTTTTAATTCGGGATTCTCAGACTGGACTGCCGGACTGTAAATCACTAAATCAGTGTTTTTTGATAAATTTTTAGGTTCATGAGAACCGCTGAAAATTTTAGCCCCTAATTTCAAAAGAGCCTTGGTAATTTCCGATGGAACTAAATCTGAACCAGAAACCTGATACCCTTTTTTTAAATAATATTTAGCCAAGGCGCTTGCTCCAATACCGCCAATGCCGATAAAATATATTTTATTTTTTTGATTTGATTGCAGCATTAAATTATTGTAAAATCGAGTAACAACATGAAATATTTTTTGATCAGAATAGCTTTTTTTATTCTTTCTGTTTTCGCTTTCCTGAATGCCATAAAAATTTTAAATATTCCCATCAACTGGCCTTGGTTATTGCTTTTCGCAATTACTCTTATTTTCTGGATTTTTTGGGAAAAAATTTACAGAAAGAATAATTTAGACTATCCGGCAATAGTCGGCAGTTTTTTTATCTTGCAACTATACGCCGACACTTTGGGAAACGCTTTTGGTATGTACAATAAGTTCTATTGGTTCGATAAAGTCACCCATTTTACCGGCGGCATAATGGCCGGCGCTTTGACTTTTTTCTTTTTAAGCTATTGGAATAAAAAATATAATTGGAAAATGTCTTTGAATTTTTTGATAATTCTGACTATTCTTATAGCGCTGGCTCTTGGCACACTTTACGAGCTTTGGGAATACTTTGCTTATGATGTCTTGGGATACAAGATGCTTATCATCGGCCAAACTGAAAATGTGGATGACTTATTGTACGATTTAGTCGGCACGCTGTTTTTTGCAATTCCTTTGTTTTATATCCTCAAGAAAAAAGATTATTTTTTACCCAGCTCAATTGATTCCAAAACAAAATAATCAGGCCCTTTAGGTTTCAGAACGCTTTCCATTATTTCAACAGAACTAACCTCAAAACTCAAGGAAATTTCTTCTGAAATTTCCGGCCTTTCTTCCGGCTCAATGGCTTTAAACTCCCAAATTTTTAATCTTCCCAAATTAATATGAGGCGCATAAGTACGCCCCGAACCGGAAACTTCGTTTCGGTACGAGGTAAAGCTTTCTAATACGGCTTTTTCCAGGCCGATTTGTAAATTTCCTAATTCTTGGCTCCTTTCCCCTTCCGCCCAGACCATTCTTGGCGGTTTTTTATCGGTTGGACCATAACAAATCTTATTTAGATTTATTAAAAAAGGTTTATTTCTCACAGCAGCTGTTTTGGCGTTTTTTAAAATCTCCGGCAGTTCTTCATCCTTAACGTAACCTAAAAAAACCAAGGTAATATGTAAATTTTCTTTTCTTGTCCAGCGGCAAGGCAGTTCAGGCCATTTAGACTGATAAAGAGAGAGTTGTTTTTTTATGTCTTCCGGCAGATTGATGGCGATAAAAATTCGGTGTCCCATAATAGTCAAAGAGGTAAGACTCTTCTTCATCTTCGCTTACCGAAGCGTCAGCCGAGGTGGAAAAGAGGTTTACCTCTTTGACCCTTCGGAAGCTCAATGTTGAATTATAGCGCATTTTAAGTTAAAATTAAAGAGTGTGAAAGAGGCATATCTCTATAAAAAATTATCAGAAAATAAAGTGCAATGTCAAAATTGCGCTCATTATTGTGTAATTTCAGCGGTAAAACGAGGAATTTGCGGGGTAAGAGAAAATGTTGACGGCAAATTATATGCCTTAAACTATGGTAAAGCCATTGCCTGCCATATTGATCCGATTGAAAAAAAGCCTTTTTTCCATTTTTTACCGGGCAGCCATTCTCTTTCTCTGGCCGCTATCGGCTGTAATTTTCGCTGCGATAATTGCCAAAATTATAGTATTTCACAAGCTCCAAAAATACAAAATACAAAACACAATATACAAGATACAAAAATTTGGGGTGAAGATTTGCTGCCGGAACAAATTGTCAAAATGGCTTTAGAAAATAAACTGCCGAGCATCTCTTATACCTATACCGAGCCCACAATTTTTCTGGAATATGCTTTAGACACGATGAAAATAGCTAAAGACAATAATTTGAAAAATACTTGGGTGACTAATGGTTTTATGAGCAAAGATGCCTTAGAGATGGTTGCGCCCTATGTGAATGCCGCCAATGTTGATTTAAAATCTTTTGATGATAAATTTTATCAAGAGAATTGCGGCGGAAAACTTCAACCCGTCTTGGATTCCTTAAAATTGATGAAAAAACTGGGCATTTGGATTGAAGTGACAACTTTAGTTATACCCGGCCTTTCCGACTCAAATGAGAACTTCAATGACATTGCTCAATTTATCTACAAAGAATTAGGGCCGGAAACGCCTTGGCATATATCAAAATTTTCTCCTGAAATATCCTGGAAACTTCAGCATCTGCCGGAAACTCCGCTTGAAACAATAGAAAAAGCCTGCCATATTGGTTTAGAAGTTGGGCTAAAATATGTTTATTCAGGAAATGTGACAGGCCAGGCATCAGAAGATACTTATTGCCCTAAATGCAGTATCGTCAATATTGACCGCACAGGTTATCAAATCGTCAGGCTGGATAAAAACGGATTCTGCTATAAGTGCGGAGAGAATTTGAATTTAATTTTGAATTAATATTTATGCCAATTGTTTTTGCCTGTATTTCTCCTCATCCGCCGATAATTTTGCCTGATGTCGGTTCAAAAGAAGACCGGGAAAAAGTTAAAAAGACAATTGAAAGTTTGGAATTTTTAAGTGAGAAATTAAAAAAAATAAAGCCAGACATAATAATTATTTCTTCTCCTCATCCTGACTGGGGATTTAATGTCCCTCTATTCTTTCTGGCCAAGGATTTCAAGAGCGAAATTAAAACATATTTAATGGGTATGGAATCTCCCGAATTCTATTTTAACGAAGGAAAAATCCTCCACCAAAAGCTGGTTAGAGACCCGCTCTCTAACCGCTCAAACCGAAGGATTGGGCTGATTGCATCTGGAGATTTATCACATTGTCTCAAAGAAGATGGTCCTTATGGCTTTCAGGAAGACGGTCCGAAATTTGATAAAACCTTGATTGATTCTTTAAAAAATAAAGATATAAATACGATTTTGAAATTAGACGAAATGTTTCCGGAAGCCGGCGAATGCGGCCTACGTTCTTTTTGTTTTATGTCGGGAATTCTTGAAGAATCAAAAATAAATTATAAGCCGGAAATTTTATCTTACGAAGGACCATTTGGTGTAGGATACTTGGTGGCTAATTTCAAAATTAAAAAGTAATTTATCATGAAATTCATTTTAGAAAAACCTGCCAAAGAAAATATTTATACTTTGATAAGAAAAATCGGCTACTATCCCCTGTCAGTCAATGAAGCTGGCGCTTCATCTTCACCCTTCGCTGCCGCTCGGATAAAAGATGAAAAAGCGGAAGAAATAAATTGTGTCAAGCCTTTAGACAGGAGCGGGTATCCGAGATTTCATATTTACTTGAAAACAGATGGCGAAAATCTGATTTTAAATTTACATTTGGACCAGAAAAAACCGATTTACAAGGGCGCACCGGCTCACGCCGGCGAATACGATGGCGAAATCGTTAAAAAAGAAGCCGAAAGAGTCAAAGAAATTCTTTCTTCTTCGCCTCGCTCACTTTGTGAGCTTGATATATGAAAATTGCGATTATTTCGGATACTCATGATAATGAGGCAACTTTTAAAAAAGCGGTTGATTTGATTAAAAAAGAAAAAATCAAAATTATTCTTCATTGCGGAGATATTTTTAAACCGGAAACCTTAAAAGAGGGCTTGAAAGAATATCAAGGAAAAATTTATATTATATTCAGCGAGGCCGATGCCAGTTTTTCCAAGATCCCTGAAGATTCTTTTAATGATTTGCCGAAAAGCAAGGTTTTTGAAAAATCTGGCCAAATAAAAATTGGCGGAAAGAAAATCGCTTTTTGTCATTTCCCGGAAATTGGCAGAGATTTGGCTAAGACCCAAAAATATGATTTAGTATTTTATGGACACACGCACAAGCCCTGGGAAGAAAAAACCGGCAAAACAAGGCTGGTAAATCCGGGGAATATTGCCGGCTTGTTCTTTAGACCGAGCTTCGCTATTTATGATACAAAAACCGATAAATTAGAGCTAAAAATTTTGGAAAAACTATGACTTTGCCAAAATTGGCAAAACTATCAGTTGAAACTTATATCAAAAAAGGAAAAATTATTTCTCCACCTGATGATTTGCCGAAGAAATTTTTGAACAAAAGGGCAGGCGCTTTTGTCACCATTGAACAAAATGGCAAACTCCGCGGCTGTATCGGAACTTATCTGCCAACCCGGGTGAACATTGCTGAAGAGATTATTCACAACGCCATTGCCGCTGCCAGTGAAGATTATCGCTTCGGACCTGTTCAAAAAGAGGAACTCCCCTATCTTTCTTACACGGTTTGCATTCTAAGCGAGCCAAAACCGGTAAAAGATATTAAAGATTTAGATCCTAAAAAATTTGGTGTAATTGTAAAAACAACCCCTTTTGCTTATCCTAATGAAGATGTGGGATGGTTTGACGGCCATACTCCTTTTAAATCAGGCCTTTTACTTCCGGACTTAGACGGAATAGACACAATTGAAAAACAAATCTTTATTGCATGCCAGAAAGGAGGAATTAATCCTGCAAGAGAAAAAATTATAATTTATAAATTTACCGTTGAAAAATATGAATAATAAAAAAATTGCCAAAATATTTTATGAAATAGCTGAACTTTTAGACATAAAAGGAATCACTTTTAAGCCGGCTGCTTATCGTAATGCCGCTAAATTTCTTGAAAATTTAAATACGGATGTCTCTCTTATTTATAAAGAAAAAGGAGTGAAAGGTCTTGAATACCTGCCAAGGATTGGAAAAAGTATGGCAAAAAAAATTGAAGAGTATCTGAAAAAGAGTAAAATTAAATATTTTGAAGACCTGAAAAAAGAAACTGCTATTCAGCAAATTGTCACTCATTATTTTAAAACTAAAGATCTGTCGTTAGAAGAACTCAAAAGGAACGCTAAAAAAAGAAAAATTGTCTATTCCAGATTTACCAAACCCGCCAAACAGCTTTTAGAATTAGCCGGCTCAATTGAAAAAGCTGAAGAAGCGATAACAAAAGTTGCTGAATGGGCCAAATCAAGAAATTTAGATTACGCCATTGAAACGGTTTTTAAGAAATGGCTAGAATTAGACAGGCTGAAACCGAAAGAAATTGTCAAAAAACCCTACTATCAGGGAAATCCGATGATCTGGTCGGAAACCAAAAGAAAATGGTATGTAATTTCTTCTGAAGGCGAATGGCTGGAATTTGCCGACAAAGAATCAGAAATTGAGTGGAGAATCATTAAATAAATTTCAAAAAATTATGTTAACTCATAGTGATTTAAGAAAAGGCGCAAGAATTATTTTGGACGGCGAACCTTACGAAGTGCTTGAATCTCAACCAATGAAAAAAGCTCAGCGCCGGGTGGTCATTCAAACTAAAATCAAAAACCTTATCAACGGGAACGTTCTTTCCCAAAATTTTCATCAGGGGGACTCTTTTGAAGAAGCTGAGCTTTTAAAATTCAAGGCAAAATTCCTTTATCTTCACCGGGGCAGGTATTTTTTTTGCGAAGAAAACAATCCTTCCAATCGCTTTGATTTGGATAAAGAACAAATTGGTCAGGCAAGCAAATTTTTAAAACCTAACCAGATTGTTGAAGAAATCACTTTTAATAAAAAAGTAATCAGCATCTCGCTTCCGATAAAAATTCAGTTAAAAGTGACGGAAGCGCCGCCCGGCACCAAGGGCGAGCGAGCCCAGCCCGGCAATAAAATCGTAATTTTGGAAACCGGCGCTCAAGTAAACGCCCCTTTATTCATTGAACAAGGAGACGTAATTGAGATTAACACCGAAACCGGCGAATATACAAAAAGGGTTTAATAAAAAATTGAGCCATTGACAAAAAATTTTAAAGTGATATAATCTTATAATAAAACAGATTTTTAAAATCTTTAATAAGGGAGGTGAAGGAAATGACAGGAATGGATTGGCTATGCGTTCATTGTGGAACGCCAGATCCAGATCATGGAAACGTATGTGGCAATTGCGATTTAAACCCTTTTAAACTGGAATCAGATGAGCTACTTGATGTCAACCCTCGCGACTTTTGGAAATTTGTCAAAACTGGCAAACTTGACTCATTAGAAAAGTCGCAGTAAAACCCCTTGCAGTATTTTCTATGCAAGGGGCTTCTTTTTTGGTGATTTCGCCGAATAATGTTTTTCAACTAACTTCTCAAAATTTTTCAGTACAGGGTATTTAACCCCGAAATCCAAGTCCGCCTCAATCGGCTGCCAACTCAAAATCGGGATGGGCCAACCCTCCCTTTTTTCTTTTATAAAATAAGGGGGAGCCAAAACTCTAAAATGGGGTTTTTTTATCGTTACCAAAATTATTTTTGCTTCCCAAAATTTCTCTAAGTATTCTTTTTCCAAAAGCAATTGTTCCTCTAAAGCTTCAGGGTCTGTTCTGAATTTCACCTCTACCAAAATCGGTTTTTTCATCTGGGAAATAACAATAAAATCCGGCAGAGAAGCAATCTTTCTGCCGATATCCGTTTCTCTGTCCAGTTTTTTCTCTGACTGGATTAAATTTTTTAAAACCTCTTCTGATCCAAAGCGATAAACCCGATTTCCCGCTTTTTTCAGCATTTCTTCAACCAGATTTTCGGCTATTTTACCTTTTAAAATATTTTCCGGCTTCATACAGCTATATTTTACCTTTATTGCCAAATCAAAACAATTGACCCCGTTAGAAGTTTTGTGAAGAAAGTGGCAATACCACATTCCAGAGACGTCAGTCGGCTTCGCCTTTTAAAAAAGGTATTGCCAAGAACACCATTGAGCTTCTAACGGGGTTGACAATGTATTTATTATTTTATATAATGAATTGTTTTGTCTAAATTCAATACAGAAAGGAGGAAGGCAATGTAAAATATTCTTGAAAATCTGTTTTGGTTGTAATTTAAAAATTAAAAAGGGAGAGAAAGGAAAAGGAAAAAATGAAAGAATTGTTTACGCAAGTAGCAAATATTCTTGCAGAAAAGGGATTTGAGCTTGAAGAAAGTAAAACTGACCAAGGTGTCTGTTTGACAACCAAGGCCACGGAGATGGGCAATTATCTCCAGCTTCGCACTGTCAAAAAAGTATTTGTGCCAGAGATTTGCAATAAGAGATCGAAAGAAGGGTTTTTAGCTGATATAGACAAGTTGGTGAAAAAAATTATTTTTGAAAAGTTTAAACTTTTCACCACAGGTTTAGTCTGTATTGAGAATGAGATCTCTCTGGCTCCACAGGAGGTAGCTGATATCATTATCAGAGCGCTAGAATCTTACGAGCGTATGCTTAGAAATTTATTTTTAGAAAAAGAGTTAACGATCCTCATCGTGGAAAAAGATTAATAGTTCTTTAACAGCACCACAAATTAAAGAGGAGTTTCGCAATGAAACTCCTCTTTTTATATTTTACTCTCGTTTTATTCTGTGGTTTTACCGTCAAACTCTTCGTCATCAGTTTCAGCCTCCTCTTTGGTGTTATGAACCACGTTATCTTGATGATGAGCTGGAGAATAAATCGTGTAAAGTTTTAGCGCTTCGCTGTCAGAGGAGTTAATCACGTTGTGATTGGCGCCGGCCGGAACGACAATGGCAAATCCGTCTTGGATTTCATATTCGTTGCCGTCAATGACCACTTTTCCCTTGCCTTGATCCACGCGGAAAAACTGGTCGTTGTCTAAATGAACTTCCATGCCAATTTCCTCGCCGGGTTTCAGGCTCATTAAAACCAATTGGCTGTGTTTTGCGGTATATAAAACCTTCCGGAAATTATTATTTTCTTTGGTTGCCTCTTCAATGTTTATAACGTAACCTTTCATATATCAAGCTTCCGTAGGAAGCGAGTCGAAGAACATTCGTTCTTCTCCACCCTTCGCTACGGCTCGGGTATTTGACTAATTTTTATCAGACCTTTATTTTATTCTACCATTAAAAGAGGCTCGATGAAAATCTTGATATCTATTTTGTTGCCGACCCTTAAATCAATATTTTTTGAAACGCCTCCTTTTAATTCCAGAACGTACTGCGACTTTTTATCAGGGTTAATAGAATTACAGTCATTTTCTGAACAAGGCTGCGTATTTTCGCTGATGAAAACAACTTCTTTATTCTGATTAATCCAGATAATATCCAGAGGAATTAAAGTATTTTTCATCCAGAAAGGATGTTCTTCTTCTTCTTTGAAAACAAACAGCATTCCTTCCTCTTCTTTTAAATTTTTTCTGAACATCAATCCTTGTTTTTGTTCTTCAGGAGTGACAGCCAGTTCAACTTTAAAGCAATTATTTTTAAAGCACACTTTCTCTTCTTTCTTATTTCTTGATTCCAATATAATTAACCCGATCGTTGTCAGAATTATTGGCAATAAAATAATAAAAATAATCTTTTTTTTCACAAATTAAAACCGAGGAAATCTCGGTTAAAAATTTATATTTGAATCTTTGAAAACAAATAGCTGCCGATCGCAAGAAGAAAAGCTACTATTATAAAGAGAACCCAAAAGTCAGTCATTAAGCCAAAATGAGCTCCATTTACCAAAGTACCTCTTAAGCCGTCTACGCCATAAGAAAGAGGATTGATGCGCGCCGCTATTTTTAATGCTTCCGGCAGGCCTTGTAAAGGGAAAAGAGCGCCCGACAGAAAGAAAAGCGGCATTACCAGGAAATTCATAATCAGCTGGAATCCCTGCATATCCTCAAGGACTGAAGCAATAACAGTTCCTAAGGCAGTAAAAAGCAGGGCCGTTAGAACGATAAAAACCAGAGCTAAGGGTAAAAGCGCGACGCTAACCGGCCTGAATCCGACAATAAACGACATAAGAAAAACAATAATACCCTGCAAAGAAGCAACGGTGGTTCCGCCGAGCGTTCTGCCGATCATAATGTTGAGCCGGGATACCGGCGCCACCAGAGTTTCTTTTAAAAATCCGAATTGCCTGTCCCAGATTATTTCAATGCCGGAAAAAATTGCCGTAAAAATAATGCTCATGGCAATGATGCCGGGCGCCAAGAATTGAATATAATTTCCGCCGCCCGCCCGCTGGAAAATCGGCCCGAATCCGAAACCGAGCGCAACCAAAAACAAAAGCGGCTGGCCAAGCGAACCGATAATTCTCGATCTTGAACGGAAATACCTCTTTAATTGCCTTAACCAAAGAATATAAATAGTGCTCATAGATTTTTATTACCTTATCATTCTGCGACGCATGCGCAGACGGTCAATAGCGCCTACTTCCTGTTCACGGATGGTATGGCCGGTGAGTTGCAGAAAAGCGTCTTCAAGCGACAAGGTCTTTGTCTGCTCTTTTAATTCCTGAGGCGACCCTTGAGTAATAATTTTACCGTTATCAATAACCGCGACCCGATTTGCCACCCTATCAGCTTCATCCATATAGTGGGTGGTAAAAAAGACTGTCATTTTTTCTTCTTCGTTTAAATTTTTGATATAGTTCCAGATGTGATTTCTTGTCTGCGGATCAAGCCCGAGCGTCGGTTCATCAAGAAAAAGAATCTCGGGGTGATGAACGAGTCCGCGCGCAATTTCAAGCCGTCGTTTCATGCCTCCCGAGAAATGTTTTACCAGGTCGTCCTTGCGGTCCCAAAGTTCAACAAATTTAAGCAATTGTTCAATACGATTTCTGCGAACGATCTTGGGCACCTTATACAGTACGCCGTGAAATTCCATATTTTCAAAAGCAGTCAGTTCTTCATCTAAGCTCGGGTCCTGAAAAACAATACCGAAGGAACGCCGCGCCTCTCGTTGTTGAGTAACCGGATCATAACCATTCAAACGCATTCTGCCGGAATTAGGCAACAAAAGCGTGGTCAGCATCTTTATGGTCGTAGTTTTTCCTGCGCCGTTTGGCCCCAAAAATGCAAAAATCTCTCCCTTTTTAATAAAGAAAGAGATGTTGTCAACAGCAACGAAATCTTTAAATTTTTTTGTTAAATTTTGAACCTCAATCACAATATTAATTTTACTATCAATCTTTTTTTGAGTGTTTGCGCAAATTTCTAACGTTTGACTGATGAACCTTGCTTTTTAATCTTGCTGGCCGCACCATTCTCAAGCCAATCATTTTTGGACGAATTTCCATTCTTTTTGGTTTTATTTTCATATATTTTGTTTCTTCACAATTTTATAATAAACTTTTTCGTAATTATCAACCATTTTTTCAGCTGTAAAATTCTTCTCCACCCGTTCTCGACAATCTAATCTCTTAATCTGGTTAATCTTTTTCACTGCCTCAATCGCTTCTTTAATGTTTTTTACCACAAAGCCGGTTTTTTTATTTTCAACTACTTCCCGAGCCGACCCCCTGTCAAATGCAATAACGGGCGTTCCGCAAGCCATTGCTTCTATCATAAACAAGCCAAAAGGCTCTCTCCATTGCAGAGGAACCAACAGAGCGATGGAATTTCCCAAAAAATCATTTTTTTCTTTTGGTCCAATCTCGCCAATAAATTGTATTTGTTTTCCGTCAATCAAGGGTTTAATTTTTGTTTCAAAATACTTTCTATCCACTGCATCAACCTTAGCCGCCATTTTTAATTTCATTCCCGATTTTTTGGCAATTTGGATCGCCTCAACCGGTCCTTTTTCCGGAGACATTCTTCCTAAAAAAGAAAGGTAATTGCCTTTTGGCTCTTCATTGAAATTCAGCCCATCTAAGTCAATTCCATTATAAATGGTAGCAACATAATTTAGATTTGGAAGGGGTTTTCTTTGCGAATTGCTTATACTCACAAAAGGATAATTTTTAAATCTGCTGTAAACAAACTTTTGATAAGCAATATCAAGCGGTCCGTGAAGAGTGGTTAACACCGGGCATTTAAAAAAGGAGCAAAAAGGCAAAAATCGCCACCCGAGATGATTATGAATAATATCAACTTTTATCTTTCTAAGCTCCCCGACTATTCTGCTGACACCGATATATTTGAGCGCTTCTCTGTATCTCATATCCTGCGCAATCTTTTCTTTTCGGATTGCCCGTGGAAAAACCGGAATTAAGCTGGCTTTAGTTTTTGAATCACCCGAGGCAAAAAGGTAAACCTTATGACCTTTCTCCGGCAGAAATTGAGAGAGGTAATATACAATCAGCTCGGTTCCGCCGTATTTTTTTGGCGGAACCTGCTCTTCAAGAGGAGATATAATTGCAATTCTCATAAGTTTAAAAGAGACTTATAAATATTTCTTATTTTTTCAGCAATATCCTTCCATGAATAATTATTTTTAATATTGTCATAGGCGTTTTTAACCAGTTTCTCCGCCAATTCTTTTGAATTGTAGAGTCGCAACACTTTTTCCTTCAGATCTTTTGCGTTGCGGGGCTCAAATAAAAGACCGGTTTCGCCATCTTTTACTGAAATCTGCAATCCGCCCATTTTTGAAGCTATAACCGGCACCCGGCAAGCCATTGCTTCTAAAGTTACCAGCCCGAAGGGTTCGTAATAAGAAGGAATGACAAAAATGTCAGCCGCTGAATAATAAAGAGGCAATCTTCCATGGTCTACTCGGCCAACAAATCTAATTAGTTCTTCAACGTTTTCCTCTTTCGCCTTTCGTAAAAGCCTTTGATATTCTTTGAAATCGTCTTTATTCTTCTGACGGCCGAAGATTCGGCCTCCAACAATAATGCCCTTAATATTTGGAATGTCATTCTTCAGTAAATTGACAGCGCTGATTAACGTCCCCAATCCCTTCCGCCACTCAAGTCTGCCTACAAACAATAAAACAAAATCATTTTTTCTAAAATTTAATTTCTCGCGACAGTTCTCTTTGGGTAAACACTGAAATTGCGCTAAATTGATCCCTCCGGGAATAACTGTTATCTTTTCCAAAGGAGCGCCATATAGAGCATTTAAATCTTTTTTCTCTGCCTCAGAAAGACTGATAATTAAAGAGGCGGCCTTGATAATTTCTTCTTCTATTGCAAATCTTTGGTCAAAAGCGGATTTCTCGTTTATGTTGCCCAAGTAACGCTGTTGAGTTTGAAGACGAACCTTGCCTAAAGAGTGAAAGTTCTCAATTAGAGGTTTTAAAAATTGCTGGCTGGCTTTTAAAGCCATCCAGCCGCCGTCCCAATAATGGCCGTGAAATAAAAGATAAGGATTTTGATTTCCAATAAAATTTAAAAAACTTTGATAAATTTCGGGAAAAAAATCATATAACTCCATCCGGGGGATGTATTTTACGGGTCCCCCTTTCAATCGGATAAGGCGCGAGTTTCTGCCACTATTTGTAATTTTTTTCTTGCGGGCGTCATCCCATCTCGTGAAAACATCAACCGACCAGTCTTTTTTGTCCAATTCTCTAACCAAGGAGTTAACGTAAACATTTTGGCCGCCGCTTTCTTGAGCTCCCAAAACTGCCAAGGGATCGGAGTGAATACTGAACATTGCGATTTTACGTTTTTCCGCAAAATTATTATCCATTTTTCTAATAAGGAATATTTTTGGGGGCAACCTCGTTTCCATCTTCCTCTTCGACTCCTTTTTTGATTTCCTCAAACTCATTTTCAATAGTTTTAAGTCTTTCCTTGCTGGCTTTAATAAGCTCTACAGCTGTTTTTACCTTTTTTAATCCCTCTTCAATATCAATTTCTTCCTGGTTATCAAACCATTCGGTAATTTCGGCGAGACGTTTAAGACTATCATTTAAATTTTTTGTATCTAATTTTTCTTTAGCCATAATTTTTAACAAAGTTAAAAATTATAAAGAAGAATTTTAATTCTTCGCTATATATTTTTATTTAAACTTTTTACCTCCGAGTTAATTTTTCCATCAAATACTTGAATGTCTATGTTATCCCCTATTCTGGTGTTTTTCACGGTTCTAATGATTCTGCCATTAAATCTGGTAATACTATAACCGAGCGCTAATTGCCGTTCCGGGTTATGCGAATTAACGTTTTTCTCGGCGTATTCTAATTGTTCAGCAACTCTAAATAATAGTGTTTTAAATCCGGAAAAAGATTTATTGACCGAATTTCTTAAATCAATTTTAACATTTAATAAAGCATTTTTAAAGTTCCCGAAAGAAATCATTAACGAGCTCTCTGCGCTTCTATATTTTTCAAAAATTCCCTCAAAGTATCCCAAAATTCCCCTCTCATATCTCTCCAAACGCAGGAAGGCTTCTTGCCATGATTCATTAAGCAGGTTGGCAATGGCAGTAGGAGTGGATTCCGAAGCGTCGGCCGCCAAGGCAACCAACGGCTCGTCTTTGTCGTGTCCAATACCCGCGATTACTGGAACAGGGAAACTGGCCACCTCCCTAACCAGCAATTCATTATTGAATACTTCCAAAGATTCAGCCGATCCTCCCCCGCGGATTATGGCTAAAACATCTATGTCCTGATTTTTGAATGTCTTTATTGAGCGCAAAAGTTCGGTAACTGCTTCCTGCCCCTCAACGCGTGAATCAATCATTTTTATCTGAAATCCGTATTTTCCCAAATTGCTTAAAAAATCCCCCAGAACCGCGCCCTGTTTTGAGGTAATCAGACCCACCTTGCGGCAATATTTTGGAATCAATCTTTTTCTTTCCTCGGCAAAAAGCCCTTCTTCTGTCAGTTTCTTTTTCAATCTTTCGTATTCTTTTTTTAAAGCTCCCTCCCCGGCCAACTCAACCGTTTCGGCTATAAAAGAAAATCCATAAGTTTTATGTATATTGGGGCGGCCAAAAACAATAATCTCCATTCCTTCTTTCAACTTGATTCCATATATCGCATATCTGTGTTTCCAGATTGCGCAATTCATTACGCTTCCATCTTTTTTATCTTTTAACACAAAATAAACATGGCCAGACGAATTGACCTTTGCCTCGCTTACTTCTCCAATCATTTTAACTTGGGACTTATTAAGTCCTATATTCAGAAGCGTTATAAACTCCGAAACCGAAAAAATTATATTATTGGCCCCGATGTTTGATTTTAAATTATTATTTTCCATATTTTTACCTCTCCGCGAAGTCGCAGATATCCTTGAAATCGCAAAAGCTACACTGCCAGCCGGGCGTCGCCTTAAAATCGCTCTTTTTAATTTCCTCTATTTCTGCCAGTATTTTTTCTTTTAACTGCGCTATTTCTTTCTCGCTTCCCAAAAAAGACGCTGACTTGCCCTCATTTAGATAATAATAAATTAATTCTTTCGGCTTTATTTTAAAAACTTCTTCCGCCGCTATCTGATAAATCAATAATTGCTCTTTGTCGTCTAAAGACAGCTTGTCTTTATAATTCCCTGTTTTGTAATCAATAATCGTAGCTCCCTCTTTTGTCTCGTCAATGCGGTCTATCACACCGTATAAAGTATACTCCCCTATTTTCATATTAAATGGCATTTCCAAGGCAATCTCATTTTGGATCTTTAAAATTTTTGGCGGGTTTTTTGAAAATTCGGCGTAAAAATCTTTGATTATATTTTTCCCCAATTTATGATACTCTTCTTTCTGTTTTTTATTTTCAT